>ENA-UEQO01000302-UEQO01000302.1-human-gut-metagenome-genome-assembly--contig:-NODE-302-length-57091-cov-6.113165_pt1 | contig 57091 bp, 49 predicted proteins | sample MGYA00242938_ERZ507940 | MGnify/ENA primary metagenome ERZ507940 (study PRJEB26167, sample SAMN06115517) | human gut metagenome | host: Homo sapiens | place: China:Chongqing | collected 2014-12-03... | reverse complement strand
CCGGGGATAAATTTTAAATATAAATATCCTTTCCTGCTTATTTGTACCGCTTTCATGGCAGGAATACTTTGCAGCCACCTGTTCCACACTCCGGCCGCCTTCCCCTGCCTCTGGTTTACTATTTCAATACTTACCTTATATTCTGCCGGCACAGAACATAATTTTTATAGAAAACGTACGTTAAAGAAGATTGCCGATCTGTTTCTGTTAGGCACTATTTTTACACTGGGTTCGTTCCTTGCCCGCCCCGCCTCTCTTTTATCTTTCGATCCTTCGGCGGTTTACCAGATAAAACTACGCTGCGAAGAACAGCTTCCTCACCATAATTTCCTGCTAAGCACCTACAGCACCAACCTGTTTTTAAGCTGTTACGATACCGATACCGCTTTCCGTACGGGCGACATTGTGCTTGCACAGACACGCATCGTCCCGCTTCCCGACAATTCGAATCCGGGTGAATTCAATTACAATCGATACCTCAGACAAAAACAAACAAACTATAGGCTGATTCCCTATGCCCGTCTAAAAATCATCGGGCACGAACGCAATATCCGGTCGACATTCGAAGAACTCCGGCAACGATTATTACAAAAAAGCGAAATCTTATTTCCCGACACCGTCGTCCGCCCACTCATCAACGCCTTATGTCTGGGCTACAAAAACGATCTGGATAAAAATATCCGGGATCATTTTATCCAAACCGGAACCATACATTTATTAGCCGTTTCAGGCTTACACACCGGAGCGATCTATTTATTGCTTACCTACCTGCTGTCCATTGCCGGACTGCCACGCCACAAAACCGACCTGCTCACGATCCCGCTCCTGTGGGGATATGCCTGCCTGACCGGATTATCGCCTTCGGTAGTCCGCGCCGCCACCATTCTCACTTTTATCGCGCTGGGAAAAACTTTAGAGCGGGATTACACTCCCATCAACGCCATTGCCGCCTCGGCTTTTTTCACGTTGCTCGTTCAGCCCCAGCTGATCGGCTCGGTGAGTTTTCTCATGTCTTACAGCGCCTACACGGGAATCGTCTTATTCTACCCTTATTTAAACCGCTTACCGGGTAAATTGCCGGCTATCCCGGCAAAATTATGGGCGCTATGCTGTCTCAGTCTTTCCGCCCAACTGCTGACACTCCCCATAAACGCTTATTATTTCCACACGATAACCCCCGGCAGCGTTTTGATCAACCTGCTTGCAATTCCTTTAGCTACAATCCTGTTATATGGTTCGGTGCTTCTATTTTTATTGCCTGCTTTTATAGGCATTCATGTATCGGTAATTATAACCTGGACCGGACACCTCCTTCTCTACACTTTAAATTCACTTCAACCGATCGCTTTCAACCTCTCCGGACTCTACCCGACCACGTGGCATATACTTTTTATATACTTGAATTTTTTACTATTAGGTTGCCTGCTGCTCTACAAAAACAGGCTTACATTCGGAATTTCCATCGCCACACTTTGCCTGCTGCTCGTCTTTTGCTGTTTCCACAATTATGAACTGGCTTCCCGCAAAGAACTCCTTGTATTCAACCATTACCGGGAATCTACGATTTTATTAAATTACCGGGGATATTACACGTTCCTGTATAACACCTCTCCCGGTAACACCCGTTCGCAAGCTTATATCCTTCAGAACAAATTAAAACCCTTACCCCCGCATTCCGGGCTAATAAGCGGCGGACTGACAGCCGAACGCAGCCGTCTGGATATTCCGGGAACGTCGGTCTATGTTGCAGACCAGCATACTGCCACCGTTCCTCCTTGCCGGATATTGATCGTTACCTGCAATGCCCTGCCCGAAAAGTTATTTGAAAAGGCTTCCGTTTATCCCGAACGGCTTATCGCCGATTTTTCAAACTCTTACCGCAATCTGTCCCGCTGTGAAAAATTTTGTAAAGAACACAACATCATTTTTGAAACCACCACGAAAACAGGCTGCGTCTTTATACCTTTAAAATAAATACATTTAAATGCCCGATTGATATAAATTTACTATATTTTTGCCCCTCAAATAGTATAATGATAACAAAATGAATATTGTCATTGCAGGAGCAGGTGCCGTTGGAACCCATCTTGCCCGCATGCTTAGCCGGCAAGAACATTGTATCATGCTAATTGATGCCGACGGTGAAAAGCTGGAAGAGCTGGAAAGCCAGATGGACATTCTTTCGGTAGTAGGCTCGTGTACTTCTATTGGTGCGCTCAAAGATGCACAGGTCGGAAAGTGCGATTTATACATTGCTGTAAATCCGCTGGAAGAACAAAATATAAACTCGGCGATGCTGGCCAAAAAATTAGGAGCCAAGAGAACCATCGCCCGCGTGAATAATAGCGAATACCTGGAAACGGAAAACGCCGAATATCTCCGTTCCATAGGCATCGACTCTTTGATCTATCCCGAACGGTTGGCGGCAGAAGAGATCGTTGCCGCTTTAAAGCAGATCGGCTCCCGGCAAATGCACGAATTCTCGGACGGACGTTTGCAGCTATTGGGGATCAAACTATGGGACAATGCCCTGATATTAAACCACACTCTCGCAAAAATGGCGGAGATATACGGGGCAGACCAATTTCGGATCGTCGCCATAAAAAGACAAAACCACACGATTATCCCGAGAGGAAACGACGAACTGAAATACGGAGACCTGGTGTTTATCGTCACCCGTCCTTCCTTTGTTTCCAATGTTTTCGCCTTATGCGGGAAAGAGCAGTTTGAAATCAAAAATATCGTGATCGTCGGTGCTTCCCGCATCGGTGTCAAAGCAGCTTCTTTGCTCGAAAAGCATTACAATGTCAAGATTATCGAGAAAGACCGCGAAAAATGTATCCAATTAGCCGATAAATTAAAATCGACTCTGGTCATCAACGGGGACGGGCGCGACCTCACCCTGCTACGCGAAGAAGGTATCAAAAATATCGATGCTTTCATTTGCCTGACGGGTTCATCGGAAACCAATATCCTGTCTTGCCTGCTGGCCAAAAAAATGGGCGTAAAAAAAAGTGTGGCGGAAGTGGAGAACATCGATTATATCGATCTGGCGGAAAACATCGGGATCGGAACGCTGATCAACACCAAGCTGATCGCAGCTTCGCACATCTATCGTTATACCATGAATGTCGATGTGCGTCATCTGAAATTCCTGACCTTCTCGGAAGCCGAGGTTTTCGAACTGGTCGCTCAGGAAGGCTCTAAAATCACCCGGAAACAACTGCAATACATCAATTTCCCGGTAGATGCTACCGTGGGTGGAGTGATCCGCGGAGACGAAACGATCATTGCAAAAGGCGACGTTCAGATATTGCCGGGAGACAATGTAGTGATTTTCGCCCTACCCAGTGCTGTAAAAAAAGTAATTAAGTATTTCCAGAAATGATAAATTTCCGATTTATCACCAATATCCTGGGCAGGTTGCTACTGCTCGAGAGTGCTTTTCTTTTCGCATGCATCATTATATCCCTGATTTACCGGGAAAACGATGGAATGGCATTTTTCTATTCCGCTTTGATTACAGCGATCACCGGTGGAGTTTTGGCCTATTTCGTAAAACCCAAAGACCGGGTGCTGGCTAAAAAGGACGGTTATTTCACGGTGACGATGGTGTGGATTATTTTTTCCATATTCGGCAGTCTGCCTTATATTATAGGAAATACCATCCCTTCGTTCGTCGATGCTTTCTTCGAAACCATGTCGGGATTTACCACCACCGGTTCCTCCGTCCTCGATCATGTCGAAGCATTGCCTCACGCCACCCTGTTTTGGCGTTCCCTCACTCAATGGCTGGGCGGCCTGGGGATCATCATGTTGTTTTTGGCGATCCTTCCCAGCCTCGGCATAGAAGGGAGAGATCTTTACGTAGCCGAAGTAACCGGCCCCACCCATAACAAAACTTCCTTCACATTCAGTGCATCCGCCCGAAGGATGTGGTTTCTGTATGTCGGGCTTACCCTCCTGCAATCCATTCTCCTGTATGTGGGAGGAATGGGAATTTTCGACAGTGTTTGCCACGCCTTCACTTCTATGGCCACCGGAGGTTTCTCCACCAAACAGGCCAGCGTGGGTTACTGGGATTCCGCTTACATTCAATATGTCATGGTAGTCTTCATGTTCATTGCAGGGTGCAATTTCGGATTACTATATATGGCCGTAAAAGGGAATGTCCTAAAACTCCTGAAAGACAACGAATTTCAATTATATATCGGGATCACGGTCGTTTCCAGCCTGATCATCGGGATAGGGCTTTACCTGAGCGATTGGGGAAACCTCGAGAAAAGCTTCCGGGATGCTACCTTTCAGGTCGTAACCCTGATGACCACCACAGGATATGCCACAGCCGACTATTTACTATGGCCCCCCTTACTGGGCTTTATCCTTCTTTTACTGATGTTTACGGGAGCCTCGGCGGGCTCGACTGCAGGAGGGATAAAAGTAGTCCGGGTATTGCTATTGTTCAAAAATTCATTTATCGAACTCAAAAGGATTATCCATCCCAACGGAGTCATTAACGTAAAATATAACAACAAAAGCGTTCATCCCAACATCATGACCAGCATCATGGGATTCTTTATCCTCTATATTATTATCGTCACATTCAGCAGCCTGGTCATGACGCTTTTTACCGAAAACGTCGTTACGGCAACCAGTGCCGTCGTTACCTGTATCAGCAATGTGGGGCCCGGATTTGGAAGCATCGGACCGATGTACAGCTTTTCCCACATGAACGACTTTGCCAAAATATTCCTGGCATTCGTCATGCTGGTCGGCAGGCTGGAATTATTTACGGTGATGGTGTTATTTACGAAATCGTTCTGGAAAAAATAATCACGACATACGCTCCAATGTCAGATCGGGTAAATCCTGTAAAAACTGGAACAAAAGAGTTTCGTCGATATGCCGTTTGGTCTTGACCACCAAAGTGACATGGTATATATCCGTATTCTCAGAGCGTTCCTGTTGCACATCATAGCTGCCGATCCGGTAATTCCGGATATGCAGTTCATTGGCAACCCGCTTTAAATTTTCCTTATCTTTTGTGGAAAACACCAGCAAAGAACTGTGTTCGCCCACATTTTTAAAAACGATCGTCAAAAACTCCAATCCGACCAAAGTCAGCACCATAGCACACACTCCCACCCAATACATGCCCGCACCCACCGCAAGGCCGATTCCGGAAGTCGCCCACAATCCGGCCGCAGTCGTCAATCCACGTACGAATTGCTTTTGAATCAGAATCGTCCCCGCTCCGATAAAACCGATTCCGCTAACCACCTGCGCAGCAATACGGCTGGGGTCTAAACCTATTCCCGGTTTTCCCAGCACATCGGCAAAACCATGCTGGGAAACAATCATAATCAGTGCACTGCCGATAGCCACCAAAAAATGAGTACGCAACCCGGCCTCCTTAGCCCGGTATTCCCTGTCCCAGCCGACAATGCCTCCCAATACGCCCGCCACGACCAATCTCAAAACAAAATCCCAATACATAATGCCTCCTTTCTATTTTAACAATACGTCTCCCTGCATAAAAACGTTTCTATCCTTTCACAACAAAAACGATACCGACAAAAAAAAGCTGTCCTACAAAACGGACAGCTTATACAGACATTTTCTTATCGTTCCTTATTCGATCTCTCCGATTCCCTGACGGATCACTTCTGCTTCTTCCCCGGTACAATCTACGACCGTCGATGCCACATTATGTCCAAAACCGCCATCGATAACCACATCCACAATTTTTTCATATTTCTCATGAATCAACTCGGGATCGGTCATATACTCGACAATCTCATCTTCGTCATGCAAGGAAGTGGTCAATAAAGGATTTCCCAACTCCTCTACAATAGCATGTATTATAAAATTATCCGGGATACGGATCCCGATCGTTTTACGCCGGTTCATCAATACATTGGGCAATTTGTTCGTTGCGGGCAAAATAAACGTAAAAGGTCCGGGCAAATTCCGCTTCATAACCTTGAATACATCGTTATTTACTTTTGCATAAGCGGCGATATTACTCAAATCACGGCAAATCATCGAAAAATTGGCCTTTTCCGGCTTCACTCCCTTCAATTGAGCCACCCGCTGCACCGCTTTGACATTGTTAATATCGCATCCCATAGCATACACCGTGTCTGTGGGATAAATAATAACTCCGCCGTCACGTAAACGATCCACAACTTTAAGAATATCCCGGCGATTGGGATTGTCCTCGAATAATTTAATAAGCATTATGAATTAACTTTCTTATAATCTGCAAGGAATTTTTCCAGTCCGCTTTGTGTCAGCGGGTGATTCAGCAATCCCTCAATAGCTGAAAGAGGACACGTCGCCACATCGGCACCCGCCTCGATACATTGAATAATATGTTGAGTGGAACGGATAGAAGCGGCTAAAACCTGAGTCTGATAACCGTAATAGCTATACATATCCACAATTTTACTCACCAGTTCGATCCCGTCGCTCGCAATATCGTCTAAACGACCTACGAACGGAGAAACATACGTCGCACCGGCCTTTGCCGCCAATAAAGCCTGTCCGGGTGAAAAAACCAGGGTACAGTTCGTACGGATACCTTTCCCTGAAAAATATTTAATCGCTTTTATTCCGTCTGCAATACAAGGAACTTTCACAACGATGTTAGGATGTAAAGCGGCTAACTCCTCTCCTTCCCGGATCATTCCGGCATAGTCCGTCGCGATTACCTCCGCACTGACATCTCCGCTCACAATCTTGCAAATCTCCACGTAATGTTTCTTGATATTCTCATCTCCCTTAATACCTTCCTTCGCCATCAGCGATGGATTGGTCGTCACCCCGTCGAGGACTCCCAGCTCGTTAGCCTCCCGGATTTGCTCCAAATTGGCTGTGTCAATAAAAAATTTCATAGTTCCGTTTTTATTAGTTGATAGTTGTTAATAACGAAACAAATTTAGGATATTCCAGTCAATAAAGCTATCTTACACGCCGGAATTTTGCATGCTTATCTTAAAATTTTTAAATTCATCTCAGCTTAATTTTATAATAGTTATACTTTACTCACTCATGAAAAAGACATATTTATTGTTTGAATCCGATGTCACATTTCGTGAAATCCCCTTTCTTAAGAATTTAAATATTGATTTACAATCTGCAAAAAGATTTGAATACGCGCACCCGATACCCTCTTTTTCCCGGACAGAAGAACTTTTATTCCAGGCGGGTTTCAGTGAAACTCAAACTCAATGTACAATATTTCCCCAACCACGTACCGGAAATTTCTACACCATTCTACACTAATTCCCCAACATTATTTATGAAATAATTACTATCGTACTGGAATTCAATAACATACACATCATCCAAATATATAGCACTCGCTTTGTATTATAATAAAAATGAGAATAATCAATAAGAAATCTAAAAATTCAGATTTATAATAAAAAAATGTCCTCCTAACGCAACCATTTGCAAAACCTCTGCATCTTAATAACGTATAATGACGATACATAACAAGACACGCTATGACAAAGTACAGATTTACCAAACGACTAAACGACCTGCTGCAAGTAGGGACAATTATTGCCATTCTGATGTCTTTTGCCGGTTATGAAGCCCAGCAAAAAAGAGTTTCGAGTAATCCTCAATCTACCAGGGAATACACGAAATCGTCAGCTCCTTTAGATAAAATGATTCCTCAGGGAGATACAATCCGTATCACGAAATCGACCGTATATTCAACGATATTCAACCCTTTCTAAAAGTTATAGGCGTTGTTTACAATTCATTGAAACGGTTCATCTTCAAAAAATATTTTTTTAAATAAGACGTGTCAAAACAGGGTTATTTCCCCTGTTTTCTTTTGTCGTTCCCTGCAACTTTAGGTATATTTATATAACAAATGTAACATGCAACGTCATTAATACTTGTGCGCACAATATCGATCGGGGTTGATTTTACATAAATTATTTTAATATTCATAAAAAAATAAGTCATGGAAACAACAAATGCAGCTCTTATCAATTTTTACATCACTTCTCACCTCAATATGCAGAGAGGAATGGAAGGTGTGGTAGCACAGGTAAAACTTTTTAATTCCAAGGGAACTCTCGTCGCAACAGGCTGTAACAAAATCTACCAGTACGATTCGACCCCTAAAGAGGATTATGTCATTTCTTCGTTTGCAGCCCTGATCGATCCAGCCGAAAACTACTATATGGAATACAAGGTTTGCTGTAAATTCGTGTCGCAACTCAGCGGCAGTATCCGGTTGGGAAATGCGGAAGTACTGAAATTCAATTCAGGAACAGAAGTTGCAAGATACACTGTAAACAATAGTAACAATCCCATTAGCGGAGCGGAAATCATAAACAACCAATACATGCCGACCATCATCGATTACAGTGCGTCGTTGCCTAATACGGTCGAAGTTATATTCTCTTAATCGGACTAACATCGAAAAATATAGGTGATTTTTAATTCTACAAATAAGGGACAGATATTTTCTGTCCCTTTTTAGCTTCTCTCACTTCATAGCACATAAATCACCTTACTGTATTTTATTCATCTCCCCCTTTTCTATAAATCATATTGACTGCATTTTACAGCTTTTCCCCGATCACCCGCTTTCAACACTTTCCTCCGGCTATCTATCTATCTATTCCGTAAAAATCCGTTTTACACCGACACGCTTATTCTATTACCCGGCTCAGCCTATTTTCCGGAAATCGATAGGCGAAAGACCTGATTTTCTTTTAAAGAATTTACCGAAAGAAGACTGATCTGAAAAATTCAATAAAGCGGCAATCTCCTGGACAGACAGCTTTGACTGTGTCAGTAACGTACGGGCATCGCTATACAGCATTTCAAATATAAAATCGCACACGCTCTGCCCTGTCACCCGCTTAACGATCAACGTGAGGTAATGCGCCGACAAATTCAAGCGGGAAGCGTAAAATTCCACTTTATGCTCCTCCCTGTAATGAGCCACCAGTAATTCGATAAAAGATTTTATCATGCTTTCATAACGGGTTAAATTTCCTTCGCCGTTCGAAACTGCATAGCGCTCGATGATATTACTCAGATCGAGGTAAAAAGTGAAAAGGCTATTCAATACGATCTCCTTATAATAGAAATGGTCGGAGCGGTCGATCGTTTCATTGACGGCAAAAATCCTTTGGGAAAGCAGCACGGCATTCTCCGGAACTAACTTTATAATCGGAGAGTTATAAAGCCGGACCCCATACTTCACCCGGTGGTAAATCATATCCGTCGAATCCATTTCGTTGATAAACTCTTTGCTCACCAATAGGCACAGGCATCTGAAATCGGGCGTGCAATCGCTGAAATTGAACAGATGGGAGGAAGACAACACCAGCAGATCGTCCACCCCCACCGGGTAAGCCCTATAATTTACACACACAGTACCTTTTCCTGATAATACCAATACCGTAATAAGCGCATCAAAATAAACAGCCGAAGCAAACTGCGAAACAACATCCTGATAACCAATCGTCAGGCAATTCACCTTTTTCCTCAAATCGCTTGTATTATCGCTACTGGAAAACAATTCACCGATATTTTTTATACGCATTTCTTTCTTCACTTTCTCCCTTTTTTTAAGTTTTACAAAGATAACACTATTTAGGAGTATGTCCAAATTAAACCAATTTTGTGCAATTTCAGATTTTCAATAAAAATCTTTTTCCCCGAACTTTGCGATCGATTTTACAAGACAAACAACAGACGATAAATACCCATAACATGAGAAGAATTAAAGGAATTCTACTACTTATTTTATTCTTAGGCCACCTACCTTTTTTAACAGCCCAAACGGTTTTAAAACAAAGAATGAGTATCGAGGATTTGTTTCTATTGGCAGATTCCAACAGCCGGAGCATCCGTACCTTTCAGATCGGGGAACGGGAAGCCGAACAGGCGGTAAAAGTTGCCAAAAATGCAAATCTCCCTTCCATCGATGTCTCCGTTTCGGCAAGTTATTTAGGAGATGCCTGGCTGGCGGACAGGAATTTCTCGAACGGGGAAAATGCACCCATGCCCCACTTCGGCAACAACTTTGCCGTAGAAGCCTCGCAAGTACTGTATGCAGGCGGAGCGATATCGAACCAGATAGCCATTGCCAGATTGCAGCAGCAATTAGCACAGTTAGACAAAGAAAAGAACAAGCAGGACATCCGTTTTCTCCTGGCAGGTAATTATCTGGAAATGTACAAACTGCAAAATCAGAAAGAAGTTTACCTGAAAAACATAGAGCAAACCCAAAAACTGTTGTCCGACATTCGCGCCAAAGAGCAGCAGGGGCTTGCCTTGAAAAACGACATCACCCGCTACGAATTACAATTAAAATCATTGGAACTGGCACTCACTCAAATCCAAAACGGGATAGTGATCCTGAACAATCAATTAGTCACCGTGCTGGGACTCCCGCAAACAACGATGATAGAAACCGACACCTGCTTATTGGAAAAATTGCCGGTTGTATTCAGCGAAAACAAATGGCAGGAAACAGCTAAAACGGAATCTCCCGTTCTGCAACAAACCCAACTGAACATTAAACAGCATGAACATCAGGAGAAGACGGTAAAAGCAGAACGCCTGCCCTCCGTCGCTTTGTTCGCCGGCGATTGCTTCGACGGCCCCATTACCATCGAAGTGCCTCCGATCGACAAAAACCTGAATTATTGGTATGTCGGCATCGGACTGAAATTTAATATCGCTTCCACGTTCAAATCCGGAAAAAAAATAAAGCTTTCCCGGCTCGCCACACAAAAAGCGATAGAGACCGACTTATTATCCCGCGAAAACATGCAGACCGCCGTCAAAGAGGCCTATATCCGTTTTCAGGAAGCCTTTACAATTTACGATACCCAATTAAAAAGCCTGGAACTGGCCACACAAAACTATCTGGTTATCAACAACCGCTATCTGAACGAGTTAGCCCTGATCACAGATATGCTCGACGCCAGCAATTCCAAACTGAATGCCGAATTGCAGGTAGCCAACGCCCGCATCAACATCATTTTCAATTATTATAAGCTCAAGAAAACAGTAGGAAATTTATAAACCATCCATTTAATATCGAAAACAATGAAACGAAAAACCAAAAAACTGATCTATAATATCACGGTTAGCCTGCTGCTTTTGGGTGGCATCATCTGGGTAAGCGCCCGTTTCGTCCATTTAGGGAATGTAGAATATACGGACAATGCACAGGTAAAACAACTGATCGTTCCGGTAAATTCCAGAGTTCAGGGATTCATTCAAAAAATCTATTTCGACGAATATCAGCAAGTCCGCAAAGGCGATACCCTTGCCGTGATCGAGGATGCAGAATTCAGGCTAAGGCTGGCACAGGCGGAAGCCGACTACCAGAATGCCCTGTCCGGACAGGTGGTACAAAACTCGACGATCAGCACCATTCAAAACAATATTTCCGTATCGGACGCCGGGATCCAGGAAGCTAAAATCCGTCTGGACAATGCCGAACGGGAATACAACCGGTATAAAAACCTATTGGAACAGGAAGCGGTCACCAAACAGCAATTCGATGCCATCGAAACGAACTACCAGGCTTCCAAAGCCAGATACGAGTTGCTGGTACGCCAAAAGCAATCCACAGCCCTTACCAAACAGGAACAAACGCAACGCCTGGAACAAACAAATGCAATGATCCAACTGGCCGAGGCAACGCTGGAAATAGCCAAATTAAACCTCTCCTACACCGTTATCACAGCTCCCTGCGACGGAACCACAGGTAGAAAAGAGATACAGGAAGGACAACTGATCCAGCCGGGACAAACGCTGGTGGATATCGTAGATCAAAACGATAAATGGATCGTAGCCAATTACAAAGAAACCCAAACAGCCAACATCCGGGAAGGACAACCGGTGGAGCTGGAAATCGACGCTATACCGGACATCGTCTTTAAAGGGGTGGTGAAATCCATTTCCCGCGCCACAGGATCGAGTTTTTCACTTATACCACAGGACAATTCAGCCGGAAACTTTGTAAAAATAGAACAACGCATACCTATCCGCATCGAATTTGCAGAGGGAAACGCCCCGGAACACCTGGAAAGGCTACGTGCGGGGATGAATGTGGAATGTATCGTAAAATATTAAACCTATGCACGAAACGGGACCTTTTTCTATACCGGCGATACGCAGTTTCGTACCGGAAAAAGTAAAGCCCTGGATCATCGTCATCTTCGTCATTATTTTCCAGCTTTCGGGAGGCGTTTATCTGGCCGCCGTAAGCGAAATGGTCGGGGGGATGGCTTTAATGCAGGAAGACATCATGATGGCAGGCTACGCTTCCATGGTCGGAATGGCTTTAACCTTCACCGTTATGTTCCGGTTAAAATTCCGCTTTGCTTCGAAACCGACGTTACTCGCTTGCTGTATCGCTATCATTTGCAGCAACCTGATCTGCGCACACACCCGCAACGTTCCTCTGCTCGTTGCCGTCTGCTTTATTGCAGGGATTTTCAGAATGTGGGCGACCTTCGAATGCAATTCCACCATCCAGCTATGGATCACGCCGAAAAGGGATTTATCCGTATTTTTCAGCTACATATACCTGCTGGTGCAAAGCTGCATCCAATTGTCCGGATTAATCACCGTATATACGGCATTCTGGTCTAAATGGGAGTATATGCACTGGCTCGTCATCGGTTTGCTCGGAGCGATGATGCTGGCCACCGTCGTTCTTTTCAAAAGCTACCGTTCTATGCGGAAACTTCCTTTGTACGGGATAGACTGGCTGGGAGCGCTCATGTGGGGACTGACTTTGCTATGCCTTATCTTTGTGTGTGTTTACGGGGAACATTACGAATGGTTCGAATCCGTCTATATCCGGATGGCAGCCTTTGCCGGACTCGCGATTCTGGGTTTGAATTTATGGAGGGCTTCCTTTATCCGTCACCCGTTTATCGCTTTGGATACCTGGAAATTCAAAACCGTATATCTGACTTTCATTCTGTATATCGTTATCGACCTTTTACTGGCTCCCTCCCATCTGTTCGAGCACGTCTATCTGGAAACCATTCTCGGTTACGACGCACTGAATGTCATATCCCTGAACTGGGTCGTCCTTTCCGGTATCCTTGCGGGAAGCGTCTTTACCTATTACGTTTTCGCACGGCAGAAATGGAGCTACAAAAGCATGACAGTGATCGCCTTTTCGGCAATCACAGGCTATCTGATGTATTTTTATTTTACGATAGATTACAATTTACCCAAAGAAATGCTGGTATTCCCGGTATTTTTAAGGAGTTTCGGATACGTCATCATCGCCGTTTGCTTTTTAACCGCCCTCTCCCGGGTTCCCTTTCACTATTTCTTTCAGGCAATTTCAATACAAGCTTTTGTAAGCGCGGGATTCGGAGGTGCACTGGGAACGGCGGTATTGGGGCATGCCCTGACGGCTGCCGTCAAAAAAAATGCCATGTTGCTCGGAGCTACTTTAGACCGGGTACACCCCTTTGCCGGCCGCATCCCCCAGGGCGAGCTTTACGGGGCTTTACAGCAGCAAGCGCTAATGATCTCTATGAAAGAATTATATGGCTGGCTTACTTTGTTCGGATTGGCGTGCCTTTTAGTATTCATGCTAAACGAAAGCACCATCCGCCCGAAATACGTATTCCACCCGAAATACAGGGTGATCCGCCGCTTCGTTAAACACGAATTGCGCATGATAACCAAAACCGAAAAAGTCTGAAATCTCTTTTTCTTTACTCCTCTATAAAGAGATGATTCCGTTATTTATCGTTAGGATAAATAACGGAAAGACTTTTTCTATTTATATTCCTCGCCGAAAGCCGGAAAATCATCCAGAAAAGTAAACTGTTTTTCAACATTCATACAACCGCAATAATGTTTCACCCCATTGCTAATTGCTATGTAACGGGCGGACATTACCAGATTGTAACCGAAAACCTGATCGAACACCTTTTGCGATAATTCCACCGCCGGAGCTTTACACTCCACAATAAGGAACGGTTCCCCTTTCCGGTCGAAGCACACCAAATCGAAACGGCGGCGCAACCCGTAAAGATCGATTTCCTTTTCCACGGCAATCAAAGACTGCGGATAACCTTTGTGTCCGACCAAAAAATGGATAATATGCTGCCTTACCCATTCCTCCGGAGTCAAAGCGACATATTTTTTACGGATAATGTCATAAATCACAGGCATCCCCTTCTGTTTCCTCACTCGATATTCAAAGGCAGGTAACGACAACTCCATAATTCACATTCTTAAAACGACTACGATTTATCCGGTTATTTTCTCTCGGCCACCGTTCTCTATTCCATCCAGCCCATTCCGGCATTCATCCGGGTTTTCTTGCCCTGAAACACCACCTCGAAAGGATGTTTCAGGTTACAATGCAAGCGGGTGATTTGCTTTTCATCTCCTTGCACCGTCAGGCGGCCTTTCTCCTGTTTCACCTTACAATTGTACCCGACCACTGTACCGTCGGCGCGTTCCAGAATAAAAGCATTCGTCAATACGGTCTCTCCGATGCACTTAAACACTTCATGCACATCGTTGTCCTGAGTGTTCACCGTCTGCCAGTCGCTAATCATATTCACATACTGTTCCCCGATAACGAACTTACGGGTATCGTATAATTTGGGATGCGGATTCCCAAAACTCAAATCGTCGAAAGTCACTTTCCGGTCGGGGCTGCATGCCTGCTCCACCCTCAAATGCGGATCGACGACAAAAGCCCAGCGTAAATTACCGTTCCGGTAATCGATCAGATTGGCGAAAGCCCCCATGGCATTAAAGGTCTGCTCCAGCCATTTTTCCTCCCCGGTCAATAAATAAGCGTAATAGGTGGCATAAGCCCGCCAACCGCTCCAGCCGTGAGGCGAATTAAACATATTGGGCAACATCTGCACATCGTACTGAGCTTCCCAATAACGCATCGTTCCCTGACGGCGGCGTGCATCCGGAACCCGCAACTGCGTGAGACAGCTATGGCTGTTCAATATTTTCATCATAGCATCCGTATAATGCTGCCTTTCCGCTTCATCTTGCTGCAATAAAGCAAACATCCCGATTTGTAAAGCCGAACAGGAAATCATTCCATCCTCAAAAGTCATTTCCCCTTCGGTCTGGAAATTACCCTGTGAAGCCACCAACTGGTCGATCGCCCGTTTTGCCGAAGCATAATGACGCTCGTAGGCTTCTTTCCACCGGGCTTCTTTTTGTCCCAGGCGTTTCTCCGCCTCTGCCAGTTCCAATATACTTTTGGCAATATAAATCACGCTGGTATATACCGTGCGGTGATTGTAATAGGCCCCGTCTTCCCGTTGTGAAGTGCGAATCAGCCAATCCGTCAGCCGGCAGGCATCTTCTAAATCTTTGATATTGCCTTCCGCCTCGTACCTATCCACCAGGATCCCGATGATTCCGGCCGTATTCTGAATCCGGCTCGCATAATATTTCGGTTCCATTTTCACCGTGTCGTGCAAAAGATCGAACACCAAATCAAAACGGTCGCTCAACGCACGATCCGCCTGTTTATCGGGGAAATATTTAGCTGCGATAAAAGCAGAGTAAAACCCATACCAACTCTCCACATGCGAAGTCGCTTTCTGGTGGTAACGCAGTGCATTTTCCCTGGCCTTCGTCAATGTCCATTCCCAGGTATGGGGAACGGCCAGAACGGCTTCCGCCTGCTTATCGCCACATGCAGCCTCCACCCGGTACAATCCCGTCCGGGGCAATACCACACTCACTTGCCGGCGGTCGTTTCCCGGCTTCATCCGGCAGGCAATTTCTTTTCCGGCATCGTCGGTCACCCGGACAACCGGATTCTTTCCCCACACCTCGAACACGGCTTCATCGCCGGGACGAAACGAAGTCCTTTCCGCATAAATCATCGGAATATCGGCCACCTTAGTCACTTCCTGTTCGAGATTTTCTAACTTCCCGGTATTGACAAACGCAATCCGCCACGATTTCGACTCCCCTTGTTTCAACTCATACAAATGCTGCGGATGCCGGTCAGGCAACGGAAGCTCATTCAGTAAATCAAGATTCAGCGATTCGATACGGTGTCCCATAAACCAATAGGGAGCAGGGTCCATATAGCCTAAATTATAATCCACGCTCCACGAAGCCACAGGCTGTTCCGAAACCAGCGCCAGCGTATGTTCTTCCGGAGTTTGAAGATAGCCGTAGAAATGGGTTTTCTCACAACGCATCAGGGTTGGGAAATATTTATGAAACCAATCGGGATACTTATCCATATAGGTATCTATCCCTAATTTCAACCCGGCTTTTTCCGGCTGGAAAGTCACATTTCCCCGGTTGGTCAGCGTAATCTCCATTGCCGGACATCCCCGGTATTCCCGGTATTTAATCATACATTCCACCCCATCGATCGTCGCCACAAAACAATTATAACCGCTCGGCACCCAACGGGCTTTCACTTCCTGGTTTTCCCGTCTGGCATAAAAACAAGGCCCTGCTTTTTCTTTCTGCCGGAAAAACGGAATCGTATCGTTCCCCGACTTATTCCGGAAAATCATTTGTTCGATAAAACCATCCCGGCCGATCCGGCATTCCCAATTCCCTTTTTTCATGACAGTTTGCCCCATTCCTGTGAAGGAGGCAAACAACAGCAGTCCTGCCGCAATACTTTTCAACATAGCCAACTATTATATTTTTATATAAATCCGTTTCCGGTATAACACTTCCGCCACTGCCCAATGCAAAGCCACATACACCAAGGCATACACCAGCGATGCCCATTGCGGCTCGATCCACGATTTCAATAAAACATTGTATATAAACCCTTTCACGGAAATCAATTCTCCATGATAGTAAAAAACCACTACCCCTAAAACGATGGCCAATACCTCCGACAGCACATACAAAAACAACGGATTCACGCCGAATGCCTCGAGAGGCCGACTCCACCGCCGATAACCTTTTATATCGATCACAAAAATCAGTAATGCCAGCAATTGGGAAGCGAATCCGCAAGCCACGAGCACAAAGGTAGGGCTCCACACTTTTTTATTGATCGGGCAGCCGTAACTGAACAATAACCCGACGAAAGCCATCACCGTGCCATAAATAAAAAGCCGCTGGATCCGTTCGTTATTATCTTTTATATTCAGTAGGACATATCCCATAAACATACCGATCAGCACATGAGCGAAACAAGGCAGGCTGCTCAACAACCCTTCGGGATCGAAACCGAACCACACCCCCTCCGGCGAAGTCGTTTTCAAAATGTGATTCTCTCCGAAAACAGCCCGGTCCACGATGCCGATCACGTTTTGCTCGGTGCGTATAAATCCGTGCCCGGCAAACAAAACGACACAATAAGCAAGTAAAATCCCTGTGATCACCTTCCAATAATGTTTCGGCTTTACCCATAAACTGATCAGAGCCGCCCCGAAGTAACTGATCGCCAGCCGCTGCAACACACCGGGAATCCGGATATTCTCAAACGGGAAAATATTCGCGGCAAAACGCTGCGCCAGCGTCATATCGGCATTCCCGATATCGCACAGCGCTGAAAACAAAATCCTGAACCAATTTATGCCGATGCTAATAAAGAAAATAATTACCGCCCGTTTCAGTATTTTCCCCGCCGATTCTTTCGAAAAGGTAAAATCGTATTTCCGCAAAGAAAAAAACATGGAAACTCCCATAATAAACATAAAGAAAGGAAATACCAGATCGGTAGGCGTCAGCCCGTTCCAGGCCGCGTGCCGCAAAGGGGCGAACACATTCCACGAGCCCGGATTATTCACCAGGATCATACCGGCTACCGTCAGCCCCCGCAATACATCGAGAGCCAGCAAACGATTCGATTGTTGATGCATTAGAATTAATTTTTCACAAAGAAAAAGAAAAAATCCTATTTCCAATGAAAAAACTTACATAATTTAACGCTACACCTCTTCTCCGGCATTCAGAAAATCCTTATTCACCGTGCCTTTTCACGAAACCGAAGCTATTCCGGTCACTTTCTGAATCGATAGAGTCCATGATTTTTCATTCTTATCCACCAGTAACGGTAAATACTCATTTTTTCCATCCTTTCATCATCCACCATAACGATAGGATAATATTTTACTTTCAAGCGGTGACGGCGGCAATAAACATTAAGCAGGCGTTCTCCTATAAAGCCGAAAATCCTCGCCTGATAGGGATCGTCCGAAACATCTGTTCTTTTCTCCAGTTCGAATAAAACAGGAAACAACCACCCACAATAATCGTCGAAGATTTCCCAACGAGTCAGAAACATATTGTATCCCGCCAGCTTATTGTTTCTATCCATGACCGTATCGAACGCTTCCAGATAATCGGGTGTCAATTCTTCGATCACTTCCCGCAATACGTCCATATCTTTCCCCACATGGTGTTCTGCATAATGATGCCGCAGGCTTTCCCTGAAAACCATCGAAACGGGCAATACAATATCGTATTTCCGGAACAATCTCTTCAACGAGGGCAGCTGCTGGCTTTTTCCAAGCTGTTCCGTCCGGATCATATATCTTTCCCGGTAATGGAAAGGTGTAAAGTCGAAATAACGGCGATAATGGCACAACCCGATATAATCGGTTCTCTCCAGATTCTTCCACGCCCAATACAAAGCCGTCAATTCACAGTAATACGGATTCTTCCGGCTGATGTTTTCTCCGGTATCATCTCCCTGCACATGCAAATCCGCAGTACTTAAGGCCTTTCCCACCTGAACCGGCATATAATGCCCGTCGTTCAGAAACGTCCCCGCCTTATGGATACATACCAATAATTTAACATTCATCTCCAAATTCATCTTTCACCCTCCGTAAAACATTATAAACCACCCGCTCCATATCATAATAGCGGTATTCTGCCAGCCTGCCGCCGAAAATCACGTTTTCTTCCCCATCCGCCAATGTTTTGTATTTCTGGTACAACGTATTATTATCCTCGTCGTTCACAGGATAATAAGGCTCGCTGCCACGTACCCAGGAACGGGGATATTCGTAGGTAATCACCGTGCCCGGCTGAGTTCCGAATTCAAAATGCTTGTGTTCGATGATCCGGGTATAAGGCGTTTCCGCATCCGTGTAATTAACGATAGCACATCCCTGAAAATTATCGGTGTGGTCCAAAAATTTCTCTTCAAAATGAAGGCTGCGGTAACTCAATGCCCCGAAACAATAATCGTAATAGGCATCTATCGGGCCTGTATAAACGATCCGATCGGCCATTTCGGCATAAAACTCCTTGTCCAGTAAAAAATCCGTATTCAGGCGTACCTCACTACCTTCCAGCAACTTCCGGAACAAATCGGTATATCCGTTTTCAGGAATACCCTGATAACGGTCGTTAAAATAATTATTATCGAAAACAAACCGGAAAGGCAGCCGCCGGATGACAAAAGCAGGGATTTGGGTTGCTTTCATACCCCATTGCTTTTCGGAATATCCTTTTATCAAAGTTTCATACACATCCTTCCCCCCCAGCAATAAAGCCTGTTCTTCCAAATTACGCGGATATTCGATGTGTGCATACTCTTTTCTCTGCTCCTCGATCCGCTCCTTCGCCTCTACCGGGGTTTTCACTCCCCACAATTGATAGAACGTATTCATATTGAAAGGCAGATTATACAACCTTCCTTTATAATTAGCCATAGGAGCATTGGTGAAGCGGTTAAACGATACGTACCTATTCAGGTAATCCCACACCTGCTTATCGGAAGTATGAAAAATATGTGGGCCGTAACGGTGTACCTCGATGCCGTTCACTTTCTCGGTATAACAATTTCCACCGATATGGTTCCGGCGTTCCACCACCAGGCATTTTTTACCGCGCCGGGTAGCTTCCTTTGCAAATATAGCACCGAAAAGTCCGGCGCCGACAATCAGGAAATCATATTTTTTCATGCTCTCAGTTTTTTAGTAATAATCTTTCTCACCGTTAAGTAGAACGGGTCTTTCCGCCAGGTGAGATAACCGAAATATACCACACATCCCAACAGCGGACACAACACGATAGACTGCCACCGGTTGAAGCCGCAAAAATTCAAAGGTAACAACACGGCTGTCATCAGAATGGTGGCGACGACATATTCCCGGTTCTGCCGGCTCAGGAAACGGAACGGTAAATGTTTTTTTCCTGCCAGCAATACCGTCAGCATCACCGTCAGCTCTGCCGCAAACGTCGCCACTGCCGCCCCGTACTGGGAGTAGCGGGGTATCAAAAGTAAATTCAAAGTAATATTTAATATCGCACCCAGCAGGGTGGCCCGGATAACCAGCTTCTCATAACCCAACGGATACAATACCTGCATACCCAGCAAACCGCTGAAACCGATAAAAATAATGATCGGAGCCAATATTTGCAGCGTCAGGATCGAAGGCTCGTAAGACTCTCCGCAAAACAGCAAAATAATCGGCTGTGCCAGCAGGATCAGCCCTACGGTCATCGGCAACACCATAGCCAGAGTGAAACTGATCGCCTTATTTCCCAAATTGACAAATTCCCCCCGTTTTCCGGTACTGAGCAGATTGGAAAAACGAGGCAATAAAACCACCCCCAGCGATGTCACGATTCCCAGCACGATCTTAGTCATACGCATCGCCCCGGCATAATACCCCACCGCTGCATCGTCCTTCAAAAAACCCAGCATCACGGAATCGAGAATCACATATAAGCTGACGATCAGATTCAACACAAACAGCCGCAGCGACACCTGCAAATGCTTTTTAAATTGCAAGCCCGACAGACAGGACATATCCCAGCAAATGTATTTTCGCAACCGGATAAAGTTGAATATATTATTTCCCACGGTGGCCATCACCTGAATGGCTGCATAATACAACAGATCTTCCCTTGTTTTTACAAAAATAAAAAGGGCGATCACCGAGCACACCCTTACCAGCAGGGAACGCACCGTAATATATTTAAAATCCTCTACGGCAGTATAAAACCAGCTTACCCCGATGGCATTAAAAAACAAACTGGCGCTCAGCAAAAGAAAAAGAGGCACATCGGCCTGGATTTTTTCGACGGTCACCGCCATGGTAAAAACGATGATATACCCCAGCAAAGTCAAGGCACTGTGCAGAAGGATAAGCTCTATCGTCATTTTATTCCGCGCCTGCACATCGTCCCTTATCCTCGCCAATTCCCTCACGGCATAAAGCGGAATCCCCAATGAAGTGACCAGCGAAATATAAGAAATAATCGAATCGAAAAACTGCACCTGCCCGATCCCATCGGCTAAAAGAGCGCGCGAAACATACGGAAACGTAATCAAAGGGAACAATATTCCCGAAACCGTATTGATCAGATTATATATATAATTTTTCTTAATCGAACCTGCCATGTGACATCCTTTTTACCGCTATAGGCCAACCGTTCCCAAAAGGGTATTTTGGAACAAAGATAATGAAAAACAAACATCGATCCGGCGGAATCCGGGTAAATAATACCCGGTGAAAAGAAAAAAACACGGTTTAAAAGCGTTTCATCCTTGTGAAAACAGGCTGAACGTTTTGATATTTCATTTTTTTCCATTTTCTTTGCAAAATCAATTCAATCCGTAAAACAGATTATTTGAATTATAAAGAGGAGTTGAGAGACTGGGCTCTATGAAACTCCGACAACCTCCGGGACATCCCCGAAAGGTGCCAAAACCCGTCCTGAACAGCAGGAGTTATAATTTAAAACCATAGAAAAATGAACAACACAGGAATTTCAGACACGAAAACGAAACAGCAAAATCAGCCATTCACGACTTCGTCTATTTCTGTATTTTCTATGTATATGCGCGGCATGCGCTGACTTTCCCCTATATTTCCAGATCATCGTTTCTGTACAATTATCAGATAATTACCGCCAGGAACAATTTTTCATCAAGACAAACTGAATCATTCCGCCGGTTTCTTATGAAAGAACGGGATGAAACTAAAATAAATTAACGAAAATTACTGATTTTCAACCTCAATTTACAAAGACTATGAAGTCGTATGCAGAAATAAACGAAAAGATAAAAAACGGGACGGCAGTCGTATTGACGGCAGAAGAAGTGTCCGAACTGTCTAAAACATTATCTCCGAAAGAAATAGCTGAAAAAGTAGATGTAGTAACGACCGCCACCTTCGGGGCGATGTGTTCTTCCGGGGCTTTTATCAACTTTGGACATGCCAACCCTCCTATCCGGATGGAAAAAATAGAGCTGAACGGCGTTCGTGTCAGCGGAGGCTTAGCTGCCGTGGACACTTACATCGGCGCTACGGATTGCAACCCCAACTCTCCGGCGTACGGAGGCGCTCACATCATAGAAGACCTGATAAACGGTAAAGACATCACGCTGGAAGCCTGGGGTAAAGGAACCGATTGCTATCCGCGCAAGCACATCAAAGCAAAGATCAACAAAGACACCGTAAACGAGGCTATTCTTTACAATCCGCGGAATTGCTACCAAAACTACAATGTGGCGACGAATACCACCGATCAGATCAAATACACGTATATGGGAACCCTGCTTCCCAAAATGCGGAATGCCTCTTACAGCACCGCCGGAGAATTATCTCCCCTGCTCAACGATCCGGAATGCCGCACAATCGGTTTGGGCACTCATATTTTCCTTTGCGGAACAGACGGATATGTCACCTGGAACGGCACTCAATTCCATTCTACCAAACCGGTAAACGAATACGGGATACCTACCAGCAACGCCCGGACAATTGCTGTGATCGGCGATTTGAAGAAAATGAGTTCCGACTTTTTACGGGGGGCTTATTTCGAAAAATACGGGATCAGCATGTTTGTGGGGATCGGTATTCCGATTCCCGTTCTCGACGAAGATATGGCTCGCCGGGTGTCTATCCGGAACGAACAGATCGAAACCACGGTCGTAGATTATGGCAACGGCAATCAGATATTGGGTAAAACGAATTACGCCGCCCTGCAATCGGGCTCGATCGAAATAAACGGTCAAAAAGTGCGCACGGCTCCGGTTGCCAGCCTCGCAAAAGCACGCGAAATCGCCGACATTCTCAAATCGTGGATTCAAAAAGGCGAATTCCTGCTCACCGAGCCCGTACGTCCCATGCCTACCGGCACAAGCCTGAAAAGCCTGGTAGGAGAAGATTAACTAACACTTAAACCATTTGACGCCATGATAAAAAAAGTAGTGCTATCATTTCCGGTAGATACCACCGATCGTTCACTGACTTACGATCTGGTAAAACTATACGATATACGGATCAACATACTAAAAGCCGAAATACAGGCGGGAAAATCGGGCAGCTTGCTTGTGGAGCTGGAAGCCGACGACGATAAAATGGAAGAAGGGATCAACTACCTCATCCGCTGTGGAGTGAGCGTGAGCCCGGTTTCCAGCAAGGTATCGCGCGACGAAAGCCGTTGCATCAACTGCGGCAACTGCGCTTCGGCTTGCTTTTCGCATGCCCTCACGATCAGCGCTCCGGACTGGAAATTGAAATTCAATCCCGAAAAATGTATTGCCTGTAAATTGTGCCTGAAATCCTGTCCGCTAAAGCTATTCAGGATCGAATTCGCCGAATAACTCCTTAATCGCTTTACTCTTGGAATATATTCAGCGCACATATCGCAACCATTTTCGCCAGGATCGTTGGGAACACTTTGTGGTGAAATACAAAGAGACCGACCTATGGATCGGTATCGACCGCAAGTCGTTTCACAAAGAAATGCCTTCCTTTACCGACCGGCTGATTCGCCGGATACGCCTCGAAATGGATGCTTATCTGGTAAAAGATCCCGATTACGCCCGCTCGCTCATGCCCTACAAGGCATCTCCGGACGCTCCGTTCATATTCCGGGCTATGTCGGCAGCCGCCGACAAAAGCGGTATCGGCCCGATGAGTGCAGTAGCAGGGGCGGTTGCCCGCAAAGTAGGCGAAACCTTGAAAGCTGAATTCGAAGTACAGGAAGTCATTGTAGAAAACGGAGGCGATATTTACGCCGATATGATCGAGGACATAGATATTTCGGTTTTTGCCGGGCATTCCCCGCTTTCGGAAAAAGTAGGGCTACATCTCGAAGCCGCTTACGCCCCTTTGGGTGTTTGTACCTCTTCGGGGACAGTGGGGCCTTCACTGAGCTTTGGAAAAGCCGACGCGGTTATGATCGTTTGCCGCGATACCCTGCTGGCCGACACTTACGCAACGGCTTTTGCCAATACCGTACAAACGACGGACGACATCAATCCTTGCCTGGATAAAATCAAAGCGACGGAAGATATCCTGGCAGCCATAGTGATCAAAGACGATAAACTGGGGATATGCGGGAAATTCGATTTAAAAATTTTCTAACCCGGTACATCCCGAAAGATAACCGACCGGACACTTCCGACCAGAAGGTCCGATTGACCGATAAAAAATGATGATTAAAGAAGATATAAAACAACGCATTCTCATTCTCGACGGTGCAATGGGAACGGCAATCCAAAAATACAAACTGGAAGAAACCGATTTCCGGGGCACAGAATTTGCCGGGCATCCGGTAAACTTAAAGGGCGATAACGATGTGCTCAATCTGACCCGTCCGGACATTGTCCGGGCGATACACCGTGCCTATATCGAAGCCGGAGCGGACATCATCGAAACCAATACCTTCAATTCCAATACCGTTTCACAGGAAGAATACCGCTGTACAGACCTGATTTACCGCCTGAACTACGAGGGAGCCAAGCTGGCGAAAACAGAAGCATTGCAGGTAAGCGGACGTAAAGTTTATGTGGCCGGAAGCATCGGGCCTACCTCCTGCACCTTATCGCTATCGCCGGACGTAAACCGCCCGGAATACCGTCCGGTGGATTTCGACACGCTGGTCACAGCCTATTCGGAACAGGTTCGCGGCCTGATCGACGGAGGAGCCGACTTACTCCTGATAGAAACGGTTTTCGACGGACTGAATGCAAAAGCGGCTCTTTACGCTATCGAAAAAGTACAGGAAGAGAAAGGGACGGAACTCCCGGTAATGCTTTCTGCCACGATCAACGATAAAAGCGGGCGTACCCTTACCGGGCAAAGCCTCGAAGCTCTCTATACGGCAGTGAGCCACTATCCGTTGCTGAGCTTCGGACTGAACTGCTCTTTCGGGGCTACCGACCTTTTCCCTTTTATCGAACGCCTGTCGAAACTCGTCACTTGTGCTTTAAGCATTTACCCCAATGCAGGATTGCCGAACGAGATGGGTGAATACGACGAGAGCCCCGCCCTGACCGCCTCATATCTGAAACAAATGGCAGACGGCAGGTTACTCAACATTGCCGGGGGATGCTGCGGGACGACTCCCGCCCATATCAAAGCGATCCGTGAAGCCATACAGGATATGCCTCCCCGGATTGCTCCGGAGCATACGCCCCAGCTTATCGTGAGCGGCCTCGACCGGGTAGTGGTCGATAAAGAATTGAATAATTTTATCAATGTCGGCGAACGCACGAATGTGGCGGGTTCGCTGAAATTTGCCAAACTGATACACGCTCAGGCCTACGACGAAGCTTCATCGATCGCACGCAAGCAGATCGAAGACGGCGCTTCGATCATCGACATCAATATGGACGATGCCATGCTCGACAGCGCTAAAGAAATGGCTACTTTTGTACGTATCATCAGCAACGATCCGGACATATCCAAAGCCGCACTGATGATCGACTCGTCCGACTGGGCAACCATTCTTGCCGGACTGAAAAACGCCCAGGGAAAATGTATCGTCAATTCTATCAGCTTAAAAGAAGGTGAAACGATCTTCCTCGAAAAAGCCCGTGAGATACACCGCCTGGGGGCAGCCGTGGTGGTGATGGCTTTCGACGAGCAAGGACAGGCCGTTACTTTTGAGCATAAAACCGAAATTTGCGAACGGGCTTATAAACTGCTGACCGGGAAAGCCGGATTTCAGCCCGAGGATATTATCTTCGATGTAAATGTGCTGGCTATCGGGACAGGTATCGAAGAACACAATAACTACGGAGTGGACTTCATTCGCGCCGTCGAATGGATCAAAAAGAATCTGCCCGGAAGCCGCACTTCGGGAGGAATTTCCAACCTGTCGTTCTCTTTCCGGGGCAATAATCCCGTGCGCGAAGCTATGCACTCGGTATTCCTTTACCATGCGATCGATGCGGGACTGGATATGGGTATCGTCAACCCTGCCATGTTACAGGTTTACGACGACATAGAGCCGGAGCTTTTGCAGGTAGTGGAAGACGTTGTCCTCAACCGGACACCGGAAGCCACCGAACACCTGATCGAACTGGCGGAAAAAATCAAAGGAAACAAGACTGCCGACGGCAAGCCTGTGAAAAACGAAGAATGGCGCACCCGCCCGCTGGAAGAGAGGCTCAGTTATGCGTTGGTAAAAGGCATTACGGAATACCTGCCTGTCGATTTAGCCGAAGCGCTCACCGTTTACTCCGCTCCGGTAGAGATTATCGAAGGCCCGCTTATGCAAGGCATGGATAAAGTAGGAACTTTGTTCGGAGAAGGAAAAATGTTCCTTCCGCAAGTCGTAAAATCCGCCAAAGCAATGAAAACGGCAGTCGCCATTCTGCAACCGGAAATCGAAAAACACAATGCAAGTGGCGGACGCCACGTAACCCGGCATAAAGTGGTGATCGCCACAGCAAAAGGCGATGTACACGACATCGGCAAGAATATTGTCAATATTGTTTTGACCTGTAATAACTTCGACGTAATCGACCTCGGCGTTATGGTGGAAAACGAACGGATCGTCGCTGCAGCCAAAGAACACGGGGCGGACATTATCGGTGTCAGCGGGCTGATCACTCCTTCTCTGAACGAAATGGAAGGTCTTTGTGAATTGCTGCAAAAAGAACAATTGGCACTCCCTCTCATCGTAGGCGGGGCCACGACCTCCACCGTGCATACCGCCGTAAAGCTGGCTCCTAAATACGATTACTGCGTCATTCAGGGAGGCGACGCTTCCCGTACGGCCGGGATCATCAAACGCCTTTTTCAGGACAGGACAGGATATATCGAACAGGTAAAAGTGGAACAGGAAGAGGTACGCCGCCATTATTACAATAAGCAGGACAATCTGCTAAGCTATACGGAAGCACAATCCAAAGCTCCGGTCTTCGATTGGAAAAACTTCGATACCGGAAATTTTGGCGAACACAATCTGACCGGAAGAAATATAGATATCCGGGAACTTGCCGAGCGGATCGACTGGACTCCATTTTTCCATTTCTGGGGATTCAAAGGTAAATTCCCTGAAATTATCCATACGAACGACGAAGCCGACCAGACTTATCAGGCAGCCTTGGAAATGTTGGGAACGGTCATTGCCGGGCAGGAATTCGAAGCTTCGGTTATCGTCAGGTTTTTCGACGCTTATGCAGAGAACGACGAAATCGTACTTGACAACGGGCACCGTCTGCCTATGCTGCGGCAACAAAAAAACGATACGGAATGTCTGAGCCTGGCGGATTACATCAGTCCCAAAGCTGAAGGCACAAGCTGTATCGGACTGTTTACGCTGAAAGTGGAGGACAGATTCCGCTGCCACGATTGCCGGGATTTCGACCACCTGCTCCGCGAAGCGCTTTGCGCCCGGCTCACCGAAGCGCTGGCTGAATGGATGCAAGAACGGGTGGGAGAAGGATTGCCCATAATACGTCCGGCGTTCGGCTATTCCGCCTGTCCCAACCACTCGCTGAAAAAAGATGTATTCGATCTTTTAGATGCCCCGGCACAAATCGGAGTAAGCCTCACCTCTTCTTATGCTATCGTTCCTACCACCAGCTTGTGCGGAATGCTGATCGCCCACCCGGAAGCCCGGTATTTCAGCATTAGCAAAATAGGCGACGACCAACTGAAAGAGTATTGCCGAAAAAGAAAAATCCCTGAAAGCGAAGGGAAAAGGCTTTTAGGCAATCTTATTTCTGAAAAAGAAAAATAAAGGAAACCGGCAGGACAAGCCTGCCCGACAAAAATAGAATAACACCAAGGTATGCCTCTTCCCCGTCTCATTGAACATCATTCCGGGATACAGGAAACATACCGCCGCTAAAAAATAAAATATGAAAGTAATCGAGATATTAGCACAAAAAAGTAAGCCTTTCGCCTCTTTTGAATTGGTTCCGCCTTTAAAAGGAAGCGATATCAGCAAACTGTATAATTCCATCGAGCCTCTGATGGAATTCGCCCCACCTTTCATCAACATCACCTTTCACCGCGATGAGGTGGAGTACCGCCAGAAAGCAGACGGAACAATCGAAAAAGTGACGGTCACCAAACGCCCCGGCTCGGTAGCGATCGCCGCTGCAATCATGAAACGTTTCCCGGTAGAAGTCGTTCCTCACATCATTTGCGGAGGAGCCAGCCGGCACAAAATCGAAAACGACCTGCTCGATCTGAATTTTTTAGATATTCAGAACGTAGTAGCCTTACGCGGCGATGCCATTCCGGGACAAAAATACTTTAGTCCCGAACCGGACGGCCACCGGTATAGTAGCGAACTGGTCGAACAAATTCACAACCTCAATCAGGGTATCTATCTGGACGAAAATATCAATAATGCCGTAGCCACGAATTTCTGTATCGGTGTGGCGGGCTATCCCGAAAAACACTATGAAGCCCCGAACATCGACATTGACATCGAAAATCTGAAACGGAAAGTGGAGGCCGGAGCCGATTACATTATCACTCAAATGTTTTTCGACAACGATAAATTCTACCGATTCACCGAACACTGCCGGGCAGCCGGGATCACCGTTCCCATTATTCCGGGACTGAAACCGATCTCTACCCAATCGCATATCGAAATGCTACCCCGGGCTTTTAGCCTCGATCTGCCGCAAGACCTGATGCAGGAACTACGGAAATGCAAAGACAATAAAGCTATTTACCAGGTCGGGATAGAATGGTGCACGGCGCAAAGTAAAGATTTGCTGGCGCACGGAGTGCCTGCCATCCACTATTACACGATGGGAAAAGCGGACAATATTCGCGAAATACTGAAAAGGTCATTCTAAAGCATGACCGCCTCTCAGGTTGCCATATTGATTGCATTGGGAGCCGCCGCCGGATTCATCAACACATTTGCCGGCGGGGGGTCTATGCTGACGGTTCCTTTCCTGATCTTCCTGGGGTTACCCGCCAATGTAGCGAACGCCACCAACCGGGTAGCGATTTTATTACAGAACATCGTATCTACCCGGAAATTCAGGCAGGAAAAGATACTGGATATCCGCACAGACTCCAAACTGCTCCTTCCGACGGCTTTAGGCAGCATAGCGGGTGCATTTATCGCCGTGGACATTCACGAAGACCTATTGCAGAAAATCATTGCCGGATTACTTATCGTGATGTTCTTTATGGTATGGTTCGATTCGGACTCCTGGGTGAAAAGCAACACGGAAAAAGCCAAAGCTAAAAACCCCTTTATCCGTTTTCTCATTTTCTTCGGAATCGGATTCTATGGCGGCTTCATCCAGATCGGCGTGGGCTTTATCCTGCTGGCAGGACTGGTACTGGGATGCGGATTCGATCTTTTGAAAGCCAATGCCATAAAGCTATTCATCATCTTGTTTTACACGGTCATTGCCTTAGGCATCTTTATCTACTATGATCTGGTAGATTGGAAAATGGGGTTGCTGCTGGCCTGTGGCAACATGGCCGGAGCATGGCTGGGAGCACGTTTAAGCCTGAAATGGGGTACTAAATTCATTCGCTACATCCTATTGGCCGCTCTTGCCGCCGTAGCCCTGAAACTTTTCGGCGTATTTTAAAAAACGCTGTATATCCTTGATTTCTGCAAACGAATACGCAAATATTTCCATGCACACATAGTAAAAATTGTGAGAAAATTTGTAATTTCGTAAAGCAAAAAACTGGTAGGGAATTGGGATAACCAACCTGTCGGAAAAAGTGAGAAAGGAAAACTATTCCAAATTAAAAACCTTAACCTAAAATTTTAATAAACATGAAAATTGCAGTAATTGCACACGACGGAAAAAAAGCGGAAATGGTGGCATTTCTGAACAGACACATGGATTTTCTGAAATCCGTAGGCACCGAGATCGTCGCTACCGGAACTACCGGAAAACACGCTCGGGATGCAGGTCTGGAAGTGGAACGCCTTTTATCGGGTCCGCTGGGGGGAGATGCCCAGATCGCTGCACTGGTCGCAGAAAAGAAAGTGGAAATGGTCATTTTCTTCCGTGATCCGCTGGGAAAACACCCGCACGAACCGGACGTACAAATGTTGATGAGAGTTTGCGACGTACACAATGTACCCATTGCAACCAACCCGGCAACTGCCGAAATGATGATCCGGGGATTTTTGTCCCTTCATCAGCATGGAGGTCAATAATTTGTAGCTTAAAATTCTGAAAGTCGGATAATTACACCGGCTCTCAAATTTTAATAGCAAAATTTAAATTTCTTAAAAATATACGGAAACCTTTGCAGATTCCTTGCCGGATATTATCTTTACGGCAGAATTCTATGGATGGCAATGCATAAAAAACTGAAAGTTATACTTCCGCTTTATTTAGCCGGCATGATTATGCTGGCTTTTGCCGTATTGCCTCACCATCATCACAAAGAAGTGATCTGTTTTACACCGGCCCATTGCACGGAAACCGCAGAAACCGAAAATCACCGGCACGATTCCGACATTCCGCATGAAGGCTGTGTGAGGCAGTTATTCCAAACTCAGGTCACCCGGAGTCTATCTTTAAGTGACGACTGTCCGGACGGACATTGTCACCATTTTATCGCCCCTCTGGTACTTTCAAGCCTGATCTTCGAGATTTTATCGCTCGACGCAGGCAATTATATTCTTCCCGATACAGCTTATCGGGAAAAACTTCATGCCATTCTCCGGACGACCGACCTCGCCGGAAGAGCACCTCCTTTTCAGGGATAAAAACAGCTAAAGCGTTTATTTAAAAAGATCAGACTGGAAATCCGTTAACGGTTGTCCGATAAAAATACGGGCAAATCCGCATCGAAACGGCTATAATATCCTGTTTATCACATCTGCTTTAGCCTCACCGTTCATTTTTCTATCATCATTAAACCTATTCCTGCAAAATAATAATCGAAAGCGGGAAAATACATTCGTATAACAGGCTATACAGCTCGCCCTCTACGGCAATGTTCCGGCAGGACAAACTGTAAACAGCTCCTAAAAATGACAAGAATATGAAATATATCATTATATCCCTGACCGTATTGAGTATGCTTTTCTACGGTTGCAAAAAAACGACCCAGGCGGACGGCCACGATCATGCCACAGAACAGGCAGACCACAAAGATCACGACCATGCCGACGGCAAGCACGACCACGAAGGCGAGGCGCACGATCATGATGCCGATGATCACGACGGGCACGACCATGCGGCAGAAAACCACGACGGACACGACCACGATAACAGCAAAGAAACCAAAGAACAGGAACATAGCGACGAGATCATTTTCTCGAAAGCCCAGGCAGCCAAAACAGAATTCGAAGTTAAGGAAATACAACCCAAAACCTTTTATCAGGTGATTAAAACCACCGGACAGGTGTTGCCTGCTCCAGGGGATGAATCGGTGGTCGTAGCCACCAACAGCGGTACGGTATCTTTCACCGATAACCGTCTGGTAGAGGGCAGCGCCGTAAAACAAGGCCAGCCTTTGTTCAGCATCGCTTCTAAAAACCTGGGCGAAGGAGATTACTACTCCAAAGTGAATGCCGCTTACCAAAAAGCAAAAGCCGAATTCGAACGTGCCGGAACGCTGGTAAAAGACAAGATCATTTCGCAAAAAGAATATGAAAGCATCCGGCTCGACTACCAAAATGCTAAAATCGCTTACGATGCCGTGTCCGGAAAACAATCTGCCAGGGGAGTAAACGTTACGGCCCCGATCGGCGGCTATATCAAAAACATCGCCGTAAAAGACGGAGAATATGTCACTGCCGGACAAACGCTGGGAACGGTGTCCCAAAATCAACGGCTGGTACTTCGTGCCGAAGTGTCGGAAAAATACTACAAAGCACTGAACACCATTAGCAGCGCCAATTTCAAAACACCTTACGACAATCAGGTTTACGCCCTGTCCGACCTGAAAGGACGGCTTTTATCCATTGGGAAAACTGCCGGGGAAAACTCATTCTTCGTGCCGGTATCCTTTGAATTCGATAACCGGGGCGACATCGTGCCGGGAGCTTTCGTCGAAATATTTCTGGAATCCACTCCTTTGGAAAATGTAATTACCGTTCCGGTATCCGCCCTCACCAATGAAATGGGTATATTTTATGTATATGTCCAGCTCGACGAAGAAGGCTATCGCAAACAGGAAGTGAAAACAGGGGCAAGCAACGGGAAAGAAATGCAGATTATCAGCGGCTTGCAACCGGGCGACCGGGTGGTGACCAAAGGCGCTTATCAGGTAAAAATGGCATCTGCTTCCGGAGCGATTCCTCACGGACACGAACATTGATAAACTTGTAAACCTGAAATTATGCTAAATAAGATCATACAATACTCATTACACAACCGTCTGTTGGTAATGATTGCCGCCGTAGCCCTTTTGGTATGGGGATCGATTACGGCTCATAATATGGAAGTGGATGTATTCCCCGACCTGAACGCACCTACCGTAGTCGTAATGACCGAAGCACAAGGCATGGCCCCGGAAGAGGTAGAGCGCCTGGTGACCTTCCCGGTGGAAACCGCCGTGAACGGAGCCACCGACGTACGCCGTGTACGTTCCTCATCGACCACGGGATTCTCGGTCGTATGGGTCGAATTCGAATGGGGAACCAACATCTATACAGCCCGGCAGATCGTATCGGAAAAGCTCGCCACTTTAGGAGAAGCTCTTCCTTCCAATGTAGGACAGCCCACTTTAGGCCCCCAATCTTCCATTTTAGGTGAAATCATGATTATCGGATTAACAGCCGATACGACTTCCCTGCAAGACCTGCGAACCATTGCCGACTGGACGATCCGTCCGCGCCTGCTCTCTACGGGAGGTGTGGCACAGGTAGCCGTGATCGGCGGGGATATTAAGGAATATCAGATACTGCTCGATCCGGCACGGATGAAACACTACGGCATCTCGCTCGAAGAAGTGCTGCCCGTATTGGAAAACATGAATCAAAACGCTACCGGGGGAATCCTCTACGAATACGGTAACGAATACATCGTACAGGGCGTTATGGCCACCACCCACACCGATGAGCTGGGGAAAGCCGTAATCAAAACGATCGGTGACGTTCCCGTGGTGATTTCCGACATTGCGGAAGTCAGCATCGGAGCCAAAACCCCGAAATTAGGGCTTGCCTCCGAAAAAGGGAAACCTGCCGTACTGGTCACCGTGACCAAACAGCCGAGTACCAATACGTTGGAACTTACCGATAAACTCGATGCTTCGGTAGCGGAATTACAAAAAACCTTACCGGAAGACGTCAAAATATCCACCGATATTTTCAGACAATCCCGTTTTATCAATAGCTCGATCGATAACATACAAAAAGCACTGTTCGAGGGCTCTATCTTTGTGATCGTCGTGCTCTTTTTCTTTCTGATGAATTTCCGTACGACCATCATTTCACTGGTTGCCCTGCCTTTATCCCTGCTTATGGCAATTTTGGTGATGCATGCCCTGGGGCTTACCATCAACACCATGAGCCTCGGAGGGCTTGCCATTGCCATCGGATCGCTGGTGGACGATGCGATCGTAGATGTGGAAAACGTGTATAAACGCTTACGGGAAAACCGGCTCAAACCGGCGGAAAAACGCCGACCGACCATCGAGATCGTATTCGAAGGGTCTAAGGAAGTACGTATGCCGATCTTAAACTCCACGCTGATCATCGTGGCTTGTTTTCTGCCCCTGTTTTTCCTGTCGGGCATGGAAGGCCGTATGCTGATCCCATTGGGTATCGCTTTCATCGTTGCGCTCTTCGCCTCTACCATTGTCGCTCTGACCTTGACACCAGTGCTGTGTAGTTATATGCTGACTTCCGAAAAGGCACTGCGGAAAAGCGAAAAAGAACCGATCGTATCCCGTTCTCTGAAAAAAATATACCGCCATTCCCTGGACTGGGCATTACGCCACAAAAAAGTGGTTATCGGCAGTTCGCTCGCCCTGTTGGTCGTTTCCATCCTGCTGCTGTTCAATTTGGGACGCAGTTTCTTACCTCCGTTCAACGAGGGATCGCTCACCATCAACATCAGCACGATGCCGGGAATATCGCTGGAAGAATCGAACAAAATGGGACAAATGACCGAAGAAATTCTATTAGGCATCCCGGAAATCAAGACCGTAGCCCGGAAAACGGGACGCGCGGAACTGGACGAGCACGCCCTGGGCGTAAATGTTTCGGAAATCGAAGCTCCTTTCGAACTCGACGAACGTTCGAGAGACGAATTTCTGGCAGACGTACGCCAACAACTCGGTGTGCTGAAAGGGGTAAACGTAGAAATCGGACAACCGATTTCGCACCGGATCGATGCCATGCTATCGGGAACGAAAGCCAACATCGCCATAAAACTGTTCGGGAACGACCTGAACAAACTTTATTCCTTAGGCTCGGAAATTAAAGGAACGATACAGGATGTGCAAGGCATTGCCGACCTGACCTTGGAGCAGCAGGTGGAACGCCCGCAATTACAAATCAAACCCAAACGGGACATGCTGGCCAAATACGGGATTACCCTGCCTCAATTTTCGGAATTCATCAACGTCGCCTTGTCGGGACAAACCGTTTCACAAGTGAACGAAAACGGTAAAATATTCGACCTTACGGTGAAAATCGACGACCGGAAACGGGGTACGATGGAAGAAATCGGCGAACTGACGATCGATGCCAACGGGCGGAAAATACCCCTTCATTACGTAGCGGAAATATTGCCGCTGGTCGGGCCTAACACCATCAGCCGCGAAAATGTGCAGCGTAAGATCGTCGTATCCGCCAATGTCGCCGGACGCGACTTGAAAGGCGTGGTAAACGATATCCGGAAAACCATAGACGAACAGATCACCCTGCCGGAAGGCTATCACGTGGAATACGGCGGGCAATTCGAGAGCGAAGCAGCGGCTTCCCGCACCTTGTTCCTCACTTCCATGATCTCCATTTTAATCATTTTCCTGATTTTATTTCATGAATTCAGGAGCTTATCCTTATCGGGCATCATCATGCTCAACCTGCCGCTGGCGATCATCGGCGGAGTGATCAGCATTTGGTTCACATCGGGAGTCATCAGCATCCCGTCTATCATCGGATTTATTTCCCTGTTTGGAATCGCCACCCGGAACGGAATCCTGCTCGTATCCCATTACAACTGGCTAAGAGCCGAGGGTTACAGCCTGCGGGAAAGTATCCTGCAAGGCTCTCTCGACCGCTTGAACCCGATCTTAATGACCGCTTTATCTTCCGCTTTGGCCTTGATTCCGCTGGCTATGGGAGGAGATTTACCGGGTAATGAAATTCAAAGCCCCATGGCACAGGTGATTTTGGGCGGGCTATTGAGTTCAACCCTGCTCAACGGATTTGTCGTACCGATCGTATATTATTTACTGAATCGGAAAAAAGCGGCAACTCAACCGGTAACCGCAGTAACATCGTCAAACTAAACATCTGCTCGTAAAACATTTGTATCCGCCGGAAATCCGGACAGACGGCACAAATGTTTTACCGGCAGCTAAAAAGAAAAAAATAAATATATGAAAAGAATATATATCCTTTTTTGGCTTTCCCTGTCGGCTCTCGGGTTACAGGCGCAATCGGGCATGAACCGGGTGCTGGAAAGCATAGAAGCAAACAACAAAACCTTGCTGGCAGGCAAGCAAATGGCCGAAGCCCAAAAACTGGAAGCCAACACCGGAAAATACCTTGCCAATCCCACCGTCGAGCTAAACCAGCTATGGGCAGACCGGAGTGTGGGCGGAAACAGTAACGAGCTGGCCGTGGTGCAAGCTTTCGATTTCCCCACCGTATATAGCAATAAAAACAAGCTGGCGAAACTCAAATCGGCCACGTACGACCATCAATACGCCGCCAGCCGCCAACAAATTCTATTGTCGGCCAAACAAGTCTGTTTAGAAATCGTCTATTTACGAAAACAAAAAAACATCCTGGATTCCCGGCTGAAAAATGCAGAACGGCTGACAGCACTCTATCGCCAGCGCCTGGAAAGCGGGGATGCCAACCAAATGGAATTAAACAAAATCCAACTGGAAAAAATCAATGCACAGAACGCCAGCCGCCTGAACGAAGCCGCCTTGCGGGCACAATTAGAAAAACTCCGAAACCTGAACGGAGGCGTTGCAATAGATTTCACAGACGACACCTACGACATGATTCCCGTGCTGCCTGAATATTCCCAATTGGAAAACGAATACCTGGCAGCCGACCCGTCTCTGAAAAGCCTGGCGGGAGAAACCGAAGCCGCTAACCGGGAAGTGAAGCTCAGCCGGGCGCAAAGCCTGCCGAAATTCGACCTCGGCTACCGCCGCAACGGAGGAAGCGAAGAGAAAATGAACGGCTTCCGGATCGGCATGTCGATCCCCCTTTGGGAAAACAAAAACACGGTTAAAACAGCCAAAGCCCAGGCAGAATACGCTGCTGCCAATATGGACGATAATACCCAGACATTGAAATCCACCCTACAGGAACTCTACACCCAGGTACAAGCCTTGCAAAACTCTTCGGCAGAGTATGCACAAGCTCTTGCATCACAGAGGAACGAAGAATTATTGAACAAAGCCCTCGAAGCCGGACAGATTTCAATGATCGATTATTTCGTAGAGATCACCCTCTTATACGATAGCGTACAAAATTATCTGGACGTCGAAAAGGAATATCATTCCCTTGTCGCCCAGCTTCTACAATATACCCTCTAATGAAAAAAAGGGACGCTACAGCAGTAGCGTCCTTTTTTCTTTAAACGGCCGTCCTCATCATTGCAACGGCTATTTTTTTCACTTCCACAGGCAACGGCCTGCACATAAAATCGACATCCTCGATTTACATCGGGAAACTCAGATTCGATATGCTCGGTATGGGTTTATAAAGTCAATAATTCTGCCACATCCCGGATAACAGAAGCTTTCTCCTGCAAACGCCATTCACTGTTATGTCCTCCGGCAAACAACCTGCAATCAAACCCCAAAGCGGCTGCCACCTCTGCATCGTGCAATGTATCGCCCACCATTAAAGTTTCCTCCGTCTGAATGCCGCAATCCGCCAGCATCCGCCGGCCTCTGGGCACTTTCCCTCCGGCATAAATATCATCTGCACCGCATACCCGTTCAAAATAACCGTCGATGCCGAAATCCGCCACCATTTTCTGCAAAGTATCTTCTTGCAGGGCGGAAAGAATATACTGTTTGACCCCCTGTCTTTGTAAACTTGCCAGCACTTCCCTCACCCCACGATTCAAATCCACTCCTCCGGCCAACAAATCATAGGTATCCACGAAATCCTGCGACACTTCCTGCCAATCGTCCCGGCTGAAATCAAACCCCAGATCTTCGTAAAACTCCCTGACCGGAAAACCGAACCAATCTTTATACTCCTGTAACGTAATCGCCCGCAACCCCCGTTTTTCCAGCATACTTCTCAAAGCTCCATGCCCGACGGCCACATCGTTCAGTAGCGTCCCATTCCAGTCCCAGACAATATTTTTATATTTCATCCATTCTCCTTTCTCTGCATTTTTATATAAAACAATTCATACCTCTCAACGGTAAAACGCCTCTACTCCCGGCCAGTCCAGTTTCCGCTTAGCCAATTCTTCAGGATAAACCATATACACAACATCCGCCTCGGTAGCCAGCTCGTTCTTTTCATTGAACAACTCCACCCTCGCCGTCACCAGCCGTTTCCGGACTTCGGTCACCTTAGCCCTCAGCCAGATTTCTCCCCCGTCCGTACGCACCGGCTTCCGGTACTTCACCTGCATATCGGTCGTTACTCCCGCCGTCTTCTCATGGGAAAATATAGCCCAACTAGCAATCTCGTCGATCAGGGTAGCCTGGATTCCCCCGTGCAGCACGTGAAAAAATCCCTGGTAATTTTCCGAAGGCATCCAATGACAAGTCACGTATTCCCCTTCATCCACAAACTTACATTTCAGCCCATAAGGATTCGTCGGCGAACAACCGAAACAATTATATCCTTCCAGATCGGCATAAGCATTATACATTTTGCGTTTTTCCATATCTACCGTCTTTTATTTCGGTAAAATTAACGCATTTTTCTTAGCTTTCGGTATCCTTCCGGTATTTTTCATACACCGCAACCAACTGTTCGAAAGAAATCCCCAACAATTCCATTTGCCGGAAAATTTCAGGTAATTCAACCCCGATAAATACGGTACGGCGTGCCTCTGCGATCTGAGCGGGAGCTCCCTCCTCCACAAAGTACCCCACTCCCCGCTTATTATAAATAATTTGCTTATCCTGTAAACAATCGTAAGCCCGCATCACCGTATTGGGATTTACCTCTAATTGCACCCCCAGTTCCCTGACCGAAGGCACGCGTTCCCCTGCTTTCCATTTTCCCGTCATAATATTATCACAAACCAGGTCCACAATTTGCAGGTAGATCGCTTGCGTTTCCTTAAAATCCATCTTATTCCGAATCTTTGGTTACAGACAATCCAATCAACTGGGTTTCAGGAGCATTCACCGTATCTACTTTCACCTGATCTCCTATATACAATGAAACTTTATCATACACCATCCGAAAATCACCTTCCAGCAGTAACGTATCGCCGGAAACTTTAATTTGATCGATGACCTGCCTATCGTATCTGCCTTTCAGCTCAAACCTCCCGGCAAAATCGATCTTCCTGGTAGAATCTCGGATAACCCGGTATTTCACATCCGTATTTCTGATCACAACCTGTGTAACAGGCTTCATATACAGCTCGGTGATATACTCGAGGCTCTTTTCGTTACTGTTGAAATACACCTGCTTATAAGTCCACATCGAAATAATAAGCACCAATACGGGCAATATATAGAGTCCCAACAATATAAAATCATATTTTTTCATAATCGGTTATGCTTTAAAATTAAACTTGTTTATTCTTTAACTTCAGCCAGATCACTATAAAATAGGTCACGGGGAAAATATACAACGTCATCAGCCACCAGGGCGAAAACCAAACATCGGGACTGGAAGGAACGATCCATAAATCCTTAATCGTAAATAAAGTGGGACGGCTACGATAGATCGTATCGGCCCATTTAACGGCAATCCACCCCAATGCTCCCAGCACGGCCGCATGTGTCAATATCGTCAATAATACCGTGCGTTTCCGAAAAGTGATAGATCCCCACATAAAGAAACCCACATTGAACAACCAAAAAATCACCAGCAAATTCCAGGACAAAGCTTTCGTCGCCCTATACTCCTTCACCCCGACATTTCCGTCGGCATCACTTACCGTAGCAGAAAACAGACGGCTATCCTTACCGAAATCAAACACATTACCTATTTCCGGACGTACGACCTTTTGTCCGGGAACAGGCTTCGGTATCTTCATGCCGAACCACCCCTCTGTAATGACTACATTTTCCATCCCTACATATTTATAAGTCCGGGCAATCGATGCCGTGGAATAAAATACCAAAAGATTCAACAGTAAAATGACAACCGTAGAATGTAGAAATACCAGTAAATATTTTTCAAAAACAGAGGCAGGCAATAACAAAGCATTGACGGACTTATGTTTCGACATCACTTCCCGGAACGAATAAACGGCAACAAACAACGAACTGATCCACAATATCCCCCAGAACACCCGCGTATAAAAGTATTTCATCCGGAAAAGACTACCCTCATACGAAGAAAAATATTCTATCCGGAAAGGATTGAATTGACATACGCACAAAAAAGTGAATAACACCAGTACGGCAATAAAAAGCAGGTTGGTTTTCATGTTTTCGCGGTAGAACTTCACTGCTAAAGCCCAAAACCGTCGTATATTAAATATCTCTTTCATAACATTTCTTATTAATTAGCTTTTAATCGAACATTTGCTTTACCTTCTGGGGATTTTCCAATACGGCATTAAAAAACAATTCCATATCCAGTTTACTTTCTTCCCCGCTCTCATTCGGAACCACTCCCCAACGCCCTTTGAGCGATTCCTCGGCAAACAAGGCAAATTCCTGTTCCCCTAAAGATCGAAACATCAATTTTTCGGTAATCTTATCCGTAGTCGTATTTACCAGAATCCGGCTCTCGTCGATCACGACAATCGCATCGATCAGATTTTCCAGATCACGCACCTGATGAGTAGAAATAATAACACAACGGTCTTCGGTCGTCACAGACGAAATCAATCGTCTGAAATGACTTTTCGAAGGAATATCCAATCCGTTCGTCGGCTCGTCCATAACCAGAAAACGGGTATTGCAGGCCAACCCCAGGCAGATCAAAGCCTTTTTCCGTTGCCCGTAAGACATCCGGTTCAATTTCTCTTCATCCGAAACTTCAAATTCCTCCATATATTCCCTCAACTGCTCTGCATCAAAGTGGGGATAAAACGGAGCGATCAGTTTGCCATAGTCCTGCATCTTCATTTCCGGCAAATAAATTTCCTCCGGAATAAAAAACAAGTCCGACAAAAAAGAAGGCTTACGCTGGCGGGGTATATAACCCATAACTTTTAAATTTCCCCGATCGGGAAACAGTAACCCGCACAATAACTTCAACAGCGTACTTTTTCCGGCTCCATTCTTCCCCAACAGCCCATACACATGTCCCTGGGCCAGCGTAAGGTCCAAACCGGAAAAAATCTTCTTATTCCTCCGGTAACTGAATTCTAAATGTTCTGCATAAATCATATTTATATATTTATAGGATTAGTGTATTACAATACTAATACACTGCAAATATAAATGAGAAAATGATATAAACAAAAAAAGGTGTCAAAAAAATGACACCTTTTCTAAATTTTCTAAAATTCAATTACAAATTTGCCGCTATCGACTCTGCGAGGAATTGCATATCTTCGTTTGAAAAATGTTTTTTAGCATTACAGAAATTCAAATCGTCACCGCCATTCAGAGGCACTAAATGCACATGGGCATGGGGTACATCCAATCCCAGTACGGCCACTCCTACCCGCTGGCAGGGCACAGTCTTTTCGATAGCTTTAGCCACCTTCTTAGCAAACACCATCAATCCGGACAATTCTTCATCCGTCAAATCGAAAATATAATCGGTTTCCTTCTTCGGAATGACTAATGTATGCCCCTTCTGCAACGGATTTATATCCAGAAAAGCATAATACTTATCGCTTTCAGCTATTTTATAAAAAGGAATTTCTCCATTTACGATCTTTGTGAAAATCGATGCCATAATCACTGTAATTACAAACTAATATCCAAAATCTCAAACTCCATTTCTCCGGCAGGAACCTGCACGGTCACCTTGTCGCCTACCTTCTTGCCTACCAAAGCCTGCGCTATAGGCGTATGGATCGACAATTTACCTTCTTTGAAATTAGCTTCTGTTTCAGACACCAGCGTATAGACCATAGTCGCCCCGGTCTTCGTATTCTTGATCGTCACCTTATTCAGCATCTGCACCTTGGACGTACCGATCTGCGATTCGTCGATAACACGGCAATTGGCAATAAGATCCTGCAACTGGGCAATCTTGGCCTCCAGCATGCCTTGAGCATCTTTGGCAGCATCATACTCGGCATTTTCCGAAATATCTCCCTTCTCGATAGCTTCTCCGATCGCTTTGGAAATTTTAGGGCGTTCCACTGTTTGTAGCTTGTCAAGTTCATCCTGAAGTTTCTTCAGGCCTTCTTTGGTTACATAAGACACCTTCTTGCTCATAATCCTATATTTTATGATTTTCTTAATATACAAAAAAATAAATGACACTTATCCTCCAATAAGTGCCTTTATCTAAATAAGAATTCCGAATTCGTCGAAATCCTCACCTCCGATGACAAAGGTAAAACCTTTTTTGAGAATAAAAAAGTTTTCTCAAAAATTTATACAAACGTTTTCAGAAATCCCACCCTTCGGCTTTCATTGCTAACGAATTATGAATTTAAAATGTTACATTTACGGTAAGTACTCTGTCTGGATATTCTTCATCGCAGCAAACAGGTTGCCCCGGACATGGGGAGACAGCGCTTCCATTTGGCGGACAATCTCGCCGACGGCATTCCGGTTTGTCGCCCGTTCGTAAGGGCAATTTTTCTTTTGTTTACGAAACTCCCGGTAAGCGGCATACTGCAAAGTTTCGTCATTGGTCAGATAAATCAACGGGCGTATCAAAGTAAACGTATGATCGAACATATCGAGTTTAGGCGGCATGCTGGCGATCGTTCCGTTAAACATCATGCTCATCAGCAAACTCTCCACAGCATCGTCCCGGTGATGCCCTAACGCCAGCTTATTACATCCATACGCTTTGGCGATCTCAAATAAAGCCTTTCTCCGGTTCCATGAACAGACAAAGCAGGCCGGCTTCCTGGAATCGGGGGCGACCTCCGCATTCACTGTCCGGTGTACAAACTCCACCCCCAAACGCTCACAGAACTGCCGGACGTAAGCGGCATCCACCTCGTAAGCCACATTTTCCACCGCGATATGCGCCGCCACCACCCGATAGTTTTGTTTCGGATCTTTAGCACGCAAAGCCAGCACTTCCAGCAATGTCAGGGAATCTTTCCCGCCGGACACTCCCACCAATATTTTATCTCCTTCGGCAATCAGCCCGTAATCGAAAATAGCTTTCCCAACCTTGCGGAACAATTCCCGCATAAACACTTTCTCTCTTTTTTTATCTTCCATAATATCCGGCAATTAAGGCCCGCAACTATTTTATTTTTCTTTCCGCAAAAATAAATGAAAAAGGGATATATTGCCGTTCTTGCTCAGGAATTAGATTCGCAAAAATACATCTCTCCGGGTTTTATTCGAAACATATCCGGTCGTCATGCTTTCAAAAACCATTTATTCCGGTACATCACCCATAGGATTCCATACAGAATAGCCATATTGGCACACACCACCAGCAAATGATAAAAAGGAGTTCCGATATATTGCTCCAGACCGAACAGCAAAGAACGGCTCACGCAACTAAAATTCACCACCCCGACCTCGACACTGAGCAAATAAGCGACGATCGAATTCATTCCGATAACTTTCAGCCAGCCGGTTCCCTTATGCCATCCCCGGTAATCGATCAGATAATAAAACAAAGCCATCAACAAAAAACAATAGCCGCTGCTCACCAGCACCATAGAACTTGTCCAGATCCGCTTGATCACAGGCATTTGCAAATGCCACAGCCAGCCCATCGCCACCATTCCCAACCCAATGAACAACAAGCGTTTCATTTTTCCGGTTTCTCCGGTCTTGCTCTTTAAAATCTGTCCGGCGAAAACCCCGGTCATTACCGTCACGCCAAAATTCAGGCTGCTCAAAATCCAGGTATAATTATACCAGGCAGGAAACACCACCGCCCCGGTTCCATCCACTGAAGCGCCGTCCCGCCATCGTCCCAATACCGTTCGGTCCGTCCATTCCGCCAGGTTCCCCGAAGCCGTAAAATTTCCTCCGCCATAGCCATCTACCTCAACAAACATCATCACTCCCCAATACACCAGCAACAAAGCAATCGAAACGATGATCTGCCATTTCGGTTTCAGATGTAAAAACAAAATAGCAGAGATCAGATACCCCATAGCGATGGCCTGCAATGTATTGCTATACAACTTCCAGTTTGCCACATGCAACGATAATAAATTCCCCTGACAGACCATGCCTAATATCCACAGTATCACCACCCGCTTCAAAATCCGGATATAAATTCTTCCATACCCTTCGCCCGATCTCAGATACTTTGAAAAAGCAAAAGGAATCGACACCCCCGCCATAAACATAAACAAAGGCATAACCAAATCCCAAAAGGCAAAACCCGCCCACGACACATGATTGAATTGGCGCATCACCGGAGCCAGCCAGCCATATTCACCCGTTCTACTGAACGCATGTAGAAAAGGACACAAAATAGTAAGGCAAAACAAATCGAAGCCCCTTAACACATCTAAAGATTCCAAACGCTTGGACACAACAGTAGTTCCCAATTCAGCCATAAGTAGGTAAATAAAAAGTTAATACATTTCCCGCACACAGATTTTGTAAATTATTTACAATCGATCACAAAAATAATAAATTATATGAATATACCTGTTCTTTCCGGAACTGCCTGCCCGATATTCCGACAAAAATATCTTTTCCTCTTTTGCTGCAAAACGACCGCTTTACAGCCCACCACGAAATAACCGGATTGAAACACGTAACTAAAACGTCACAAACGCTTAACACGCTTAAAACATTTCCCCCATAGTTTTACCTCCTGAAACTCGATAACAACAGATAAATAAACGCTTGTGCTAAATGACAAAATCCTTACTACTCCTGTTCGCCGTATTCCTGACCCGTACCCTGACCGCTCAGGAAAAAATTTTCCAATTCAGTGGTTCTCCCATTGTCACCCTGTTTGCCAATGTCCACACGGGCATAGGAAGCGCTAATGAAGAAGCAGGTTTCGAGCTTGAACGCTCTTACCTCGGCTATGCTTTCCGGGTTACAAAAGAGTTAAGCGGCAAAGTAATATTCGACATCGGCCCTTCGAAAGTGGAGGGTTCCGATCTGGAACGAATCGCTTACGTAAAAAATGCCATGTTATCGTGGCAAACCGGGAACCTTACCCTCGACTTTGGACTGATTCCCCTGGTTCAATTCAACATTCAAGAAAAATTCTGGGGCTACCGCTATATCCGTAAATCCTTTCAGGACGAATATAAATTCAACTCCAGTGCCGACATGGGAGTGATCGGAAAATATAAATTCACCCCCTGGCTTTCGGCCGACCTTAATTTCATTAATGGAGAAGGATATAAAAAAATAAATAAAGACAATCATTTCCGCTACGGAGCGGGTATAACGCTGACACCCTATAAAAATCTTCTCTTCCGGATTTATGGCGACCGGTATAATGGCAATGGAGGCGAAAGTAAAGACCAATATTCCGCCGCCCTGTTCTTAGGTTACCGGAACAAGCGATTTCACGCAGGTGCAGAATACAACCGCTTATTCAATGCCGGATTCGACGACGAACAGAACCGGACAGGATATTCCGCCTACACCTCGGTAAACCTATCTTCAAAATTTACCTTATTCGGTAGATACGACCGTCTTTCCTCGTCTCACCATGATTTCCCGAACGACCAGCAATTCGGCCTGGCGGGTTTTCAGTATTCTCCCAACAAATACTTTCGCCTGTCCCCCAACTATCAAATTAAAAGTCCACGTACGGGCGAAAACGCCTCTTACCTCTACCTGAATGTATATTTCAACCTTTAAAATACACCGTTTTGCCTGCATATTTTATAGGATAAAACAACTCTTTCCCGCCGTAACAAAAATGTAACAACATTGTAACACCCCCGTATCATTCTCAGGCTAATATTGTATGGTCAAGAAAAATAAAAAAAGTATCACCAATTTAAAGAAAATAAAAATGAACAAGCTATTACTTATTATTCTTGCTATCGCTATTGCCGGATGCGGTAATTCAAAGAAAAAGCAGAACAATGCACCTTCCAGCGACATCACCATAACCGGAGCGGGTGCAACTTTTCCGCTTCCTTACTATAATTTAGCTTTTAAAACCTGGCAGGATTCTACCGGGATCGCCGTTACCTACGGAGGTATCGGCAGCGGTGGCGGAATTCGCAGCCTGAAAGATAAAATCGTCGATTTCGGTGGAAGCGACGCTTTTCTATCCGATGAAGAATTAAAAGAGATGCCGGCTGCCGTTATACAGGTTCCTACCTGCATCGGGGCCGTCGTAATGGCTTACAATCTCGAAGGTATAAACAATCTGAAACTGACCGGCGATATCATTGCGGATATCTACCAGGGAAAAATCACTCAATGGAACGACCCGCGCATTCAGGCAATAAACGAAGGGACTGCCTTACCCAACCTTCCGATTTATGCAGTTTATCGTTCGGACGGTAGCGGTACGACCTTCGTATTTAGCGATTATCTATCCAAAGTCAGTCCTTCATGGAGTGAAAACATCGGCACAGGCAAAGCCCTGAAATGGTCGGTAGGCTTAGCAGCCAAAGGCAACCCCGGAGTGGCCGGAACCATCAGCCAAACCAAAGGAGCAATCGGTTATATCGGCTCGGAATATGCATTCGCCTTAAACATTCCAATGGCTCGACTACAAAATCAAGCCGGAAATTTCATCACACCGGATCCGAAAAGCATTTCTGCCGCCGCTTCTATCGACATCCCCGACGACACCCGCACAATGATCACCGATTCGGACGTAGCCGATGCCTATCCTATCAGTTGCTTCACCTGGATTATGCTCTATCAAGAACAAGCTTACAACGACCGTAGCCTGGGAGAGGCACAGGCAACCCTGCAACTGGCCGACTGGCTAACCAACCCATCGGCACAAAAACTGACCGTAAAAGTTCATTATTCTCCACTTCCGGAATCGGTTATCGCCAAAGCCAAAGCCTTATTAAAAAGCGTAACTTATAACGGAACACCTATTTTAAAATAACCGATCATTCATTCAGGAAATGCGGGACTATATTTTCAAACGGCTTTTATTCTTCTGCTCCTTACTGGTACTCCTTATCAGCGCAGGCATGATCTATTCGCTGGTGAGCGGGGCGATCCCCGCTTTCGGGCAGTTCGGTTTCTTCCGCTTTATCTTTTCAGCGGAATGGAATCCGACCACCGGAACGGAAGAATACGGAGCTCTCTCTTTCATTGCCGGAACATTGATGACTTCATTTCTGGCCCTACTGTTTTGTATCCCTTTTTCACTTCCCGTCGCGTTGTTTACAGGAGAATATTTCAAGGGAAAACGAATAGCCATCGTTATCAGCTCGGTGATCGACCTATTGGCGGGAATTCCTTCTATTGTTTATGGTCTGTGGGGATTTTACACCCTTCGTCCGGTCATTACCGAATTGGGGTTATCGCCACAAGGATTCGGAATTCTCACATCGTCCATCATTCTTGCGATCATGATCATCCCCTATGCCTCCTCGCTCAGTGCTGAATTTATTTCCATGGTTCCCCGGGAACTCAAAGAAGGAGCTTACAGCTTGGGAGGCACACGTTTAGACGTGATCCGCTATGTGATTTTTCCCGTATCGGGCTCAGGCGTGTTCGCCAGCTACATATTGGCGCTGGGACGTGCCTTAGGTGAAACGATGGCTGTAACCATGCTCATCGGAAACACGAACAACCTGCCCACCTCGCTTACCTCTACCGGGAATACGATGGCGAGCGTGATTGCCAACCAGTTCGGAGAAGCCGATGGACTGAAACTCAGTTCGCTGATCGCTATCGGGTTATTATTATTCCTGATTACGGCAATCATCAATTTTATAGGTAAAATGATCATGAAGAAATTAAACTAACGCTATGAACACCATTAAATATCGTTATTTAAAAAACCGGATATTCTTCGTGGTAATCTGCATCTTATCATCGCTGACCGCAATACCCCTGATCATGATTATCTGGGAATTGGTAAAAAAAGGATATAAGCAGATCAACTTTAGTTTCTTCACGGAAACCGCACCCAGTACCCTCGATGCGATGCTTGCCAAAAGTAGCGGCGATCTGATTCCCGGCGGTATTGCCAACGGAATCACAGGTACATTGCTTATGGTTGCTCTTTCCGCCGTGTTAGCCATTCCGATCGGTATCATGGGAGGCATCTATTTGTCGGAAAAACCGAAAGCCTTCTTTTCACACGTCATCCGTTTCCTGACCGACCTATTACAGGGCACACCTTCTATCGTGATCGGCATCATCGCCTATACCTGGATTGTAAAGCCGCTCGGCAGTTACTCGGCACTTGCCGGAAGTGTGGCACTTTCAATCATGATGCTCCCCCTGATTATCCGTTCAACCGAAGAAACGCTGAAACTGCTCCCCGGCAGCCTGAAAGAAGCAGGGCTGGCTTTAGGCTCCTCCTACACCAGCGTCATTTTAAGAATACTGTTACCTTCGGCTTTCGGGGGACTTTTCACCGGGATACTCTTGGCCATATCCCGTGTAATGGGAGAGACAGCCCCCCTGATGCTGACGGCTTTAGGCAGTACCATGATCAACTGGGACATACTGAAACCGACCAGCGCCGTCCCTTTGTTAATCTGGGAATTTTATAACGATCCCAACCTGCTCGACATGATCTGGAGTTCTTCCCTATTCCTGTTGATGCTGATATTAGCCTTAAACATCATTGCTAAAAACATTGCCAGAAAATGGAAAATATAAATATACCTCAACCGATCCTCCAACTAAAGGACGTTTCAATATCTTACACTCCCGGCAAAAACGCCGTGAATAAAGTAAATGCCGACATCAAAGCCAAACGGATCACCGCTATTATGGGGCCTTCCGGATGCGGAAAAAGTACCCTGCTACGGGCAATCAACCGGATGCACGAACTTTACCCCGACATTAAAATAACAGGAGAAATTCTGTTAGACAACCGGAATATCCTAAAAATGAACCCCATGGAAGTAAGGCGAATGGCAGGCATGGTATTTCAGCGCCCCAATCCTTTCCCCACCATGAGCATATATGACAACGTGGTGGCGGGTTATAAACTCAACGGCATACGCATCTCTAAAAGTGAAAAAGATGAATTGGTGGAAAGCTGCCTCACGAACGTCGGACTATGGAACGAAGTGAAAGACTCGCTATTTAAAAAAGGAACTTTTCTTTCCGGAGGGCAGCAGCAACGCCTTTGCATTGCCAGAGCACTCGCCCTGAAACCGGAAGTATTGCTGATGGACGAGCCGACCTCTGCCCTCGATCCCATCGCCACGAACCGGATTGAAGAATTACTGCTGGAACTGAAAAAAGAATTTACAATCGTGATCGTTACCCATAATATGTCACAGGCAGCCCGGATTTCGGACTATTCTATGTTTATGTACCTTGGAGAGCTGATCGAATACGACAAAACGAAAACCATGTTCACCACTCCGAAAGACAAACGTACCGAAGAATACCTTTCCGGGCAATTCGGATAAAACTTAACGATACCATAGCGACAATAATAAAACCTTTACCCGATATGACAACTTTAAAAGAAAAAGTCCTGAGCCGGATTACCGAAGACTTCGAGGTTATGGCAAAAGTGGTCATTAAGCAGATTAATCTGACCAAAACACTGATGGAGGAAAACCGTGACGAGGAAATCTATACGGAAATCAATAACAATGAACGCATTATCGACAGCCTCGATGTAAAAATGCGTGATGAGGTCATCAATACGATCGTGCTTTATAGCCCGCGAGCCACCAATCTGCGAATGATTATGTCCTATTACGACATGACTGCCTATCTGGAAAGAATAGGCGATTTACTGATAAACATCGCCGGATTTCTGCGCAAAATCGCGATACACAATCCGCTTTTCGGCCAATACAAGGAAAATCTGCTAAATATGCTGACGCTCACAGAAAATATGACACAAAACGCTATATTTGCTTTTACCTGTGAAGATGCACGACTGGCAAGGGATACAATAGAAATGGACAATCTGGTGGATGCCTGTTTTCACAAAATCGGCAGCACCCTGCCACAGGATTGTAGCGGCCAACCGTTGGACAGCCAGCAAATAACGGACGCCCTTTCCATCAACAGTATGTCTTACAACATCGAAAGAATAGGCGATAATGCGACAAACATAGCGGAAGCCGCTATATACCTTATGGAAGGAAAAAACATCAAGCACACCGGCAACCACAACGAAGAAACCTTAACTGCCGGGAGTGAAGGATAACCTTTCCATAAAGTGATTTCAATATATATAAACTTTTATCGATATGGACAGAACAAAAATATTAGTGGTCGATGACGAAGAAGACCTGTGCGAGATCCTCCAATTCAATCTGGAAAGTGAAGGCTACGCGGTGGATATCGCCAATTCGGCAGAACAAGCATTGAAAATACTCTCCGACGACCACCGGCTTATTTTGCTGGACGTGATGATGGAAGGCATGTCCGGGTTTAAAATGGCTGAAAAAGTACGCCGCGACCTGCACCTAAATACTCCGATTATTTTCTTAACCGCTAAAGACACCGAAAACGACATGCTCACCGGATTCAGTATCGGCGGAGACGACTATATTGCCAAACCTTTTTCGATCAAAGAGGTAAGTGCCAGAGTAAAAGCCATACTGAAACGAACGGGGGTTACCGGAACTGCCTCCAGCCCGGAAATCGTGATCGGCGACCTGTCTATAAACACAAGCACTAAAAACGTTACGCTCAAAGGCCAGCCCGTACTGCTTACCAAAAAAGAATTTGAAATATTGAGTATCATGGCCAAATCCCCCAACCGGATATTCTCACGGGAAGACATTTTGGGAAGGGTATGGGAAGACGACGGCTATGTATTGGAACGCACCGTAGATGTACATATTACCCGGCTTCGTAAAAAATTGGGAGAATTTGGAAAACATATCGCTAACCGGTCCGGCTACGGGTACTGCCTGGAAGCCTAAACGGGTACACGAACTTTTAAACATTTAGCAATTATGCGCCTATCATACAAAAAGAAGTTATTCCTGTATTTTCTGTTCGTATTCACGATCTTCACGGTTATCATCATTGCCGTACAACAAAACAGGGAAAAAATGTATAAAACGGAAAATTTCCGTTCGGGACTTAATTCCTACACCGAAATTCTCGCCCGCTACATTCAAGAAAACAACCTATTGACGAGCGGACATATCGATTCGATCGCCGACATTCTCCCCCTGTTTCCGGAAAGTCTTCGTATCACGATCATCAGTCCGGAAGGGAATGTTCTATACGACAACGATGCCGGAAATAAGGAAGAAATCGGAAATCATCTAAACCGTCCTGAAATTTCAGGCGCACGCTATAAAAAATCGGGATCGAACCTTCGGACTTCGGCCACCACAGGCATAGAATATTATTACTATGCACGGAATTTCGACGATTATTTCATCCGGGTAGCGGAACCTTATAGCGTCAGTCTCGAACATACCCTGAAAGCCGACGACATATTTACTTACTTTATCCTGCTGTTATTCTTCACGGCTTTAATGTCTATCCTTTATTTAGCCGATCGTTTCGGTAAGGCGGTAACGGGATTAAGCGACTTTATCCGGTCGGCAGAGGACAATGAGCCCGAATTCGACAAAATTCATTTCCCTGAAACAGAATTAGGCGACATCGGCAACAAGATCGTAGCAAACTACAAACAACTGGCGAAAAGCAAAGAACAGCTTGCCTTGGAAAAAGACAAGATCATCCGCCATTTCCACTATTCCGATGAAGGGATCGCCATCTTTGCCGCCGATCATCGAAAAATCTACGCCAACACGCATTTTATACAATACCTCAATACGATACTGGACGAACCGACTTTTGAAGCGGGAAAACTTTTTGAAGCACCTGAATTCAAAGCCTTAAAAAATTTCCTGTACCGCAACACTCCGGTAAATCCTCAATCGAATGTGATGCCGATTTATCAGGGAAAAATCATTAAGAACGGACAGCATTATGCCATAAAACTATTGATTTTCAACGACAATAGTTACGAAGTCACAATAAACAACATTTCCAGTTCGGAAAAGAACCGGCTTTTGAAACAGGAAATGACAAACAATATCGCCCACGAGCTAAAAACTCCGGTCAGCAGCATCCGGGGCTATGTGGAAACCTTGCTGGAACAGCAGAACATCGATCCGGCCAAACAAAAATTCTTCTTAGAAAGAACCTATACCCAAGTGCTGAGGCTGTCCGACCTGATCCGGGACGTAGCCCTCATCACCAAAACCGAAGAAGCCTCCGACTTGTTCGATAAGGAAACGATCAATATTCACGACACGATACAGGAAGTGGTCGCCGACCTCGAAACCCCGCTACATAATGCTCACATCGATGTTTTCAACCAGGTGGACAGCCGGGTGGAAATAGAAGGCAATCACACCCTGCTCTACTCCATTTTCCGCAATCTGCTCGACAACACCATCAACTACGCCGGAGAGAATTTATCGGTAGTGATCGATTGTTATACAGAAGACAACGAATTTTATTACTTTTCCTATTACGATACCGGAACAGGGATCGATGAAGCCTTTTTAAACCGGATATTCGACCGTTTTTTCAGAATCAGCGAAGGGCGAAGCCGGAAAACGGGAGGATCGGGTTTAGGGCTCTCCATCGTAAAGAATGCAGTCCTTTTTCACAAAGGACAAATATCCGCCAAAAACAGAAAAGAAGGAGGTTTGGAATTTATTTTTTCATTACGGAAAAAACTCTTTTGACCGGATAGCACACGATTTTAAAAAGTGGTCTTTTCACAGAAAATTCTGTAATACAAAGACCACTTTTTATTTTTCTCCCGAACAAGACTTAATTTTTCTTGTCCTGTCACGCAACCAATTTTATTCTACCTGCATCTTTTAAACGAAACGACAAACCAATAAAATATGGAAAAGAATATTTTAAAATTAACAAGCGTCTTTTTGTGCGTACTTCTTTTCGCTGCCTGTAAAGACGACTACGAAGACCATTACCAGGGCTATGGAATGGTAAATATGCTGGGAGAAAGCAGCTACCAAATTAAAATGGACGACGGCTATACCCTTCACCCCAAAGAAGCCCCGTTCCCTTCTTCTGAATTAAGCGACAGTATGCGCTTAAACCTTGAATACAGTATCCTCGAAGTACAAGATTCAAGCGTAGATGTCAAAATTCTCCGCGCAATGGAAATTCTGACCAAACCCGTCATTGCCTATGACACCACCCTCCTCGACAGCATCGGCAACGATCCCATTAAAATTTCCGACTCCGGCTATTGGATTGCTCACGGTTTCCTGAATTTTGAATTTGTTTACGCCGGAGGTTACCCCGTGGTTAGTGTGAAACACATGATCAATCTGCTCCAGCATACAGACCATAACGACGGCCTGCTCTTCGAGTTCCGTCACAACGCTTTCAAAGACAGACGGGAACAACTTTACACCGGAGTGGTATCGTTCCCTATCAGTTCCCTGCTGGATGATTTACCCAAACCTGTAAAAATCAAAGTGAAATACCACGACACGAATACTTCCGACCGGACGATAGAATTTAACTATCAATAAACCCGGAACGAAAAGAAAAAAAGGACTTCTTGTTTTTGTTTTTTTAGAAAAAACATCTACCTTTGCAATCGCAAAAGAAAACAAGAGTTCTTTAAACGATGGGCAGTTACCAGAGTGGCCAAATGGGGCTGACTGTAACTCAGCTGGCTTAGCCTACGGTGGTTCGAATCCATCACTGCCCACGAAACTGAATTGTAAATCGTAAGCGAAAACAATTCACGATTTAAAATTAATTTTGCGGAAATAGCTCAGTCGATAGAGCACTAGCCTTCCAAGCTGGGGGTCGCGGGTTTGAGTCCCGTTTTCCGCTCACAAACAGAGGTAGTTACGAAAGTGACTACCTTTTTCTTTTCCCTGTTTTTCGTGGTTTCGAGCAGTCTGTTTAAACCGGGGAGTAAACCGGAATTTAGGATTGTGTTTGATAAACGCGTAAATTCCGGCTTCATGGTTTTTGTATGTGGAACTTCGGGTATGATCGATCGTAGAATTTATATAAGCGCAAATCGTTGTATTGTGTTAGTAAATATTTTTAATAAATATTTGTTGTAAATAAAATAATTTTCTTATATTTGATCGCTGAACGAAACTTAAAGGTGATGAATAGAGCAAAATTCTCCTTATTATTCCTCAATGATAGGTATGAATCCTGATTTATCATTTCCTTTTTTCGAAGAGAGTCATGTAATCTAAAAGTATAAAGTTTATAAAATCGAAAATATGATGAAAGCCATTCTTTTGTTGTTTTTAATTGCTTTTGCGTTTTCCTGTCGTCATACCCCGGATTGGCAATTAGTTTGGGAAGAGAATTTCGACGGGACGAAATTGGATACTACTGTTTGGAGCCGTATTCCCCGTGGAAAACCGGATTGGCAGAATACCCAATCTTTTGACGATCGTTGTTATGAAATGCGCGATGGACTTCTGATATTGAAAGGAATAGTAAATGACGATTTAGAAGCAGATCCGTCTGCCTATTTAACCGGAGGGGTGTGGACTCTGGGGAAGCATTCCTTTCATAGGGGGCGTATAGAAGTACGTGCCAGGCTGCACGGAGCAAAAGGGGCATGGCCGGCTATCTGGATGCTTCCTTATGAAACGGAAAAATACGGATGGCCTGACGGTGGAGAAGTGGATATTATGGAACGCTTGAACAATGACTCTGTTGCTTATCAGACTGTACACTCGCATTACACTTATACATTGGGAATAGAGAAGAATCCTCAAAATGGAAGCACGGCTCCCATTAATCGGGATGAATTCAATGTCTATGGAGTAGATTTTTGGCCTGATAGCTTAGTGTTCCATATCAATGGCAAACGGCATTTCTCCTATCCGCGTATCGAAACAGATAAAAAGGGACAATTTCCTTTCGATATTCCGCAATACCTGTTGATCGATATGCAGTTGGGAGGACGTTGGGTAGGAGAAGTGGACCCGGCCGATTTGCCCGTAGAGATGGAGGTCGATTGGGTTCGGCATTACCAATGGAAATAATTCCGCTGGCGTTTTCCGAAAACATATAGATGTAGTTCCTTTTCTTTTTTAATGTAAAAAGGTGGTTTATCTGTGGAATAATTTGCGACTCTAAATTTGAATTTATTACTGCATTGGAACGAATCCTTCTGCCCGTACCGTCCAGTTGCCGTCTTTGGGGAAACCGGGGTATTCTCCCTTTGAGTCGTCCCAGCCACCGCACATCATGGCTACGGCTGCCAATAATCCTCCGTTGGAGGGAAAATAAGGATAGGGGCCGCCTGTCGCCAGGCCGTGGATATCGAATTGGAATTGGGGCGATTTATATAATAGATAGTCGATGGCAAGTTTTGGTTGCCCGCAACGCGCTGCGGCCATAGCCATCATAGGGAAGTCCCAGCCCCATACGCGTTTAAAATCCCAGGTCGTTTCTATTTTTTCTAAGGTTTTTCTAAAAGTTTCCGGGTGAACTCCGTCGCCGGGTAACATACCGAATGTACCGATCAGGGCCGGATGTCCCCAATTGTATTTCATCCACATATTTTCAATTCCTTCATAAGTGATGTAAACGCCCTCTTGTTGGGGTAAAGGGGATAATTTTTCCAATACTTCTTTCCATTTCCGTTTTTCAGGTAATCCCAAACGCCTTTGCCAGGCTAAGGCCGTCCGTAAGCCATAGCGCCAATATCCCAGCTCAAATGCCGGATTTTTAGAAATCCAGGGGGTAGTGTTTTCAGAAACGACGACCAAAGGCGGGCCTAAAACATAACGATCTCCGATCGAATCATAGTGTGCATAATCAGCCATGTATTCAGCCGTTTGGAATACGATTTCTTTCCATTTTTCTATGGTTTGCCGGTTTTTACGGGTGCGATACTCCATTTCTGCAAAATAGATCGGATGGGGTTGTTGCCAGATGAGTAAACCATGTTCCAGGCAAGGCCATTCCCGGTTAAAATTCCCGGTACATTTGGGCCAGCGGACACCACCCCTTCCTTCTGTTTGGGCGCGTTTTTTCGCTTCCTTGAAAAAATCCCGATATACACTCAAATACCGGTCGAATAATTCCGGCCGGTTCCATAGGCCGTAATGTACGCCGTGCCACCAGATCATTTCGAAATGAAAGCGCCCGTACCAACCGTTATTGACCAATCCGGCTTCTTGGGGCGGATATAAGCCCGCTTCATTCAGGCGCATAACGTATTGCGATAATACGATTCGTCTTTCCAGTTCTTTCCACCGGGGATCTTTGCTGCCCGATAGGTCTATCGCCGCGCCGGACTGCCAATATTTTTTCCATCCTTCCCGGCTGGCTTGCAGTGTATTTGTGGCGGATTGTTGTGTTTTTTCAGTTTTCTCGTCAGGAGAAAAACGGCAGGTGAAACTCAATTCTTTTGAGTTTTCCGGTTTTAAAACGAATCGATGGGCTGTGTCCGTTTGCCTGAATAATCGGGCGGGTGTATCCCACGACAATACCGCCTGGTAGTGTACTTCGTCCATTTTTCTTCGGATTATAGCCGAGTGGGGAGATTGTGGGATGAGGGTGGAACGATGAGCTGAAGGATGGTTATAGCTGCCCACAAAATTCATATAGCCTTTATTGTCCGGATAGGGGAAATCGAAAAACACTTTTAAGCGTCCCCCGGCTATCAGTTCCGATTTTATGACGACACCGATCATATCCTCGTCCGGATGGCAGGCCGTTTGTACGAAAACCTCCTTGCCTTCCAATTCAAAGCGGCTATAAACAATACCTTCCCATAAGTCTATGGTTTGGCTTGCATGCTCGATGTCGGCGGCTTGGACTTCCGTTCCGTCCGCTTTGATCAATATCATGCCGATCCGCCCTAAATTGAAACGATGCGGATTTCCTTCCAGCCAGGCGGACAAAACAGGTTGTGACGGGTTTGCCAGCCAATAGGGCAATGGTTTACCGTAAGTTTCCAGCATTACGGGCTCGAAATCTTCCGGTTTCATTCCGGTGGGAAGGGGAAAGCTGTGCCAGCTCCAGTCCGATAGGGTATTGAAAGGAATAAACGTCTGAAGTCCGGTGATATCCATGCCGAAGGCGAATTTACCGTTACCAACCTGTGCGGGGCTATGGGGTGTGAATTGTGCCGAATGTACATTGTGCCGCCGGACGACTGTTTCGCGGTCTATGGCTTGTGCCGTTAGTTCCTGCTGGAACAATATCAATAAAAGACTATAAAAAACAGGCAGGAGATGTTTCATGGCAGGGCGATTTTAAACGACCGGATTAATTCTCAAACAAATATAGGAAAACCTTACAATTAAACAAGTCCGGAATGGTCTGTCGTCTAAGGAGAATAAAACGATAATGAAGATATTGCTGTTTAATAACGTTTTTAGTAATAAAATAGGATAAAAATAGCTTTTTATTTATTATGT
>ENA-UEQO01000295-UEQO01000295.1-human-gut-metagenome-genome-assembly--contig:-NODE-295-length-57643-cov-61.354775_pt1 | contig 57643 bp, 48 predicted proteins | sample MGYA00242938_ERZ507940 | MGnify/ENA primary metagenome ERZ507940 (study PRJEB26167, sample SAMN06115517) | human gut metagenome | host: Homo sapiens | place: China:Chongqing | collected 2014-12-03... | reverse complement strand
AAAACCGCCGGTCGGAACATGAGAATGCGGACTCTTGCGAAGACGCAACTCAAACCGGCGGAGTCCTTGCAGGACGGGACGATGATCGCACCCGCTGTTTTTGGCTGACAAGAAAACCGTGAAAGAAAGTGGCTTCGGGGGGGGGGTTAACCCTAGGATAAATTACAACACTGCGGCTTTGAAAACTTGATTTCGATCGGTGCTTCGGGGGTGATTTCGGCGCAGTATCGAATGCTCAAGGTAGGCCAATCGGGTAGGCCAATAGCCCTGAAAATCCTTGTAAATACAGAAAACAAGACTCATTTAAGGCGCACGGGATAGATTGCCTGTAACTCCAACGTCCTTGTCAAGAGCATTCATGCAGCAACATTCCCAACAAACCGACGATCGACTCAAGCGCCTCGAAGCAGGGCCGCTTAAGCGCGAAGCCGACACCGTGCTCGCCATGATCCGTATCTACTGCCGTGCGCATCATGCTTTGCAAGGCGATTCATTGTGCGGATCCTGTCAGGAATTGGCCGACTATGCAATGAAGCGGCTTGCTTGCTGTCCCTTTAAGGAAGGAAAGCCAGTCTGTGCAAAATGCAAGGTGCATTGCTACAAGCCCGAGTACCGAAAGCGCATTTCTGAGGTGATGCGGTATGCGGGGCCGCGAGTGCTCTTTTCGCACCCGCTGCTTGCTCTGGAGCATATGTGGAAGTCGCTCACGGTGACGCCGCCTGAAAAGCCGCGCGGGAAACCGAAAAAAGTCACTCCGATTCGAGAGGTTCCGACTGCCGACAATGCTGCAACAAAAGGAGATCATCCGTGATTCGTTTGGCTCTGATTTTCCCGGTGCTGTGTTTTGTTCTCTTCGGCGCGCATCTGCTTTTCCATGGGTGGGGGTTGGAAATTGCACTTCTGCCTTTGATTCCGGTCGTACTTTTGTTCGTCCGGCACCGCTATTGCGCTGTGATTTGCGGCATGTTGCTCGTTTGTGCGGGCTTTGAGTGGCTCTACACGGCAATTGATCTGGCCTTGACGCGGCAGGCCTACGGGATGCCCTGGGTGCGTGCAACGGTCATTATCGGTACGTGTGCCGCCGTGACTTGGCTTGCGGGAGCCATGCTCTTTTGGCGTAAATTTGACAATTTCTACAACCGAGTGCGATGAACTAGAAAAAGAGAGGTGGCAGAAACAAGAAACGGCGTCTCGGAATAATTTCCTTGACGCCGTTGCCTTAAAGTCGGTCAGATGGTCTTATTTTCTGGAGCCGTCGGTTGCAAAGACATTGTTAAGTGCCTCGAGCACAATGCCGGCCAAAGCATTCTTGCTCTTTTCAACTAAGCTGAACTTGCCGTCCTTGTAAACAAGGTTCGAGAGCGAGATGTCCGAAGAGGCGATTTTCGCCGCCTTCTGAGCGCGTTCGGCCGTGTTTTCATGTCCGGTCAGTGCAGCGATGGCACCGATCAGACCCGCGGCCTTGCTGACGTTCTTGGTAACCTGCTTGGCCGGTTCCTTGACAGTAAGGTTTTTTACGGCGATGTTGGCGGGGTCAAGGCTTTGCAGATCCACGCCGGTGGCCTTGGCCTGCGTCCAGGTCATCAGTGTCTTGCCTGCGGCATTCTTGGCTTCCAGATTCGCGACGGCCAGATCGCCGTTCCACTTGAGCGCCAGTTTCTTGTCGGACTTCAGATCAACCTTGCCGTTGACGTCGGCTGTGCCCTTGGTGAGCTGAGCGCCCGCAAGAGCCTTGATCCACGGATTGAAGGTGGCAAAGTGCAGATTCTTCACGTCGGTGGTGGCGTTGACAGCCAGCGGCAGAATCGAGAGCTTGCCCGCAGAGGAGAGCTTTCCTTGCGCAACGTTGGCGCTGGCCGAGTATGTGCCGGTCTTGCCCTTGTCCGAGGAGAATCCCTTGGCGTCGAGATTGATCGCAGAAACGGAAAGCGTGGCCGCAGGCTTGAGGCTGGTATCCGTGACTTGCACCGAGCCGTTGCTGATCTGAGCCGAGCCGACGGACCACTTCCAGGCTGCGCCGGAAGATGCTTCGGATGTTGAAGAGGCAGAGCCGGAGGTCTTGGCCGGCGTTGACTTTGCCTGCGAGGCGATTGCAAGCTTGATCGAGGGCTGCACGATCTTGACGCTGTTGACTTCGGCCTTTTGTGCCGAAACGTCAACATTCTTGAGGTCAATCGAAGCGGACTTGACGCTCACGAACGGTTTGTTCTTGGCATCGCGAACGTCAAGGTCGCTGGCCGAAGCTGTGCCGCTTACCTTGATGCCGGAGACGCCGGACTTGGGCATGTCGAAGGACACATGCAAGTCGCACGAGGCCGAAGCCTTTTCGACGGCTACGGGCAGAGTGACGGGCGCGGCCTTGAGGAGCTTGGCAACGTTGAGTTTGTCGATCTTCACGGCCATCGTTGCCGTTTCGCCCTTGAGCGTGCCTTCGGCGTTAATCGGCGTACCGTCAACCTTGAGAGAAAGCTTGGGGTTGATGGAAGCCTTGCTCGAAGAGGGCAGCGTCGACAAGATGGGAAGCGCGAAATCAATGTCGGTGATCTTGACGTCGGCGCCATTTTGAGCATTCGTCAGTCTTACGCTGCTGTTGGTGACGCGTACGTTGGCAAGTGAGAAGGCGGGAAGCCCGGAAGAGGTCGAAGCGTCGGCGGGCGCTTTTTCGACGGCTTCTTTGGCTTCCTTGTTGTTGGCCTCATTGGCGGTCAGATGCATGTTGAAACCGTCAACCGTGATGGATTCAACGATCGGAGCCATTTCGGTGAGCGTGCTGCCGCTCAGATCGGCCGACAGATGCTTAAGGGTAAGAAGATTGTTCTTCGGTGCGTGGGCTGACTTGATCGCCAGGTCGTTGATTTCAAGCGACCAGTTCCAGGGGTTAAACGAAACGTCGCCGACGGTGGCGTCCCGACCGCCCAGGGCATCTGGCACAACGTTCGAAACCGCCCAGCGCACGCCCGCGGGTACACCGATATAGCCCGCTGCGGCATAAAGACCTACGAGAATGACAACGCCCGCGACAGGCTTGAGGACTTTTGATCCGGCCATAGCAATTCCTTTCGAGTACGAAAAGGCGGCCGCCGCTTTATGCAGCGGCCCGACCTATGGCACTACTTTATAGGACTGCCGGAATAAAAAAGCGTTAAAACGAAATGAATTTTTGCAAAAAGAAATTAACGCTGAGCCAGCACGATCAGACGGGTGCTTTCGGGAGTGAATTCCGTAAAGCCCTGACCGTAGAAGTCCACGAGCTTGAGGCCTGCAGCCGCCAGCATTGAACGGTATTCGTCGCACGTGTAAACGCGGACGCTTGCCGACACCGGACCGCGGAACTGTGTGGCCGGGAAGATGACGGTAGCGCGCTTGGATTCAGCGTCCCACGTCTCGCAAACCTGTTCGCCGGAAGCGATGATGCGGGTGGCTTCACCGGCCAGAACACGCGAAGGATTAGCCACTTCGATGAGAAGACGTCCGCCTTCGACCAGGCTCTTGGCAAATCGGGCGAGCAAATCGGCGTTGTCTTTGTCCGAGAAGTAGCCGAAGGAGCTTGCCCAATTGATGATGAGATCCATCTGTTCGGGGAACTGTGCCGTGCGCATGTCATCGGTTTTGAATTCGCCGGCAAGCCCAGCTCGGGAGAATTTGTTTTTGGCGGCGCTCACGAAGTGAGAGTTGAAATCGATGCCGCTGACGTTGGCGCCAAGGCGCGCCAGCGGAAAGCTCAGATCGGCCTTGCCGCAGGGGCATTCGAACACACGCACGCCGGCTTTGAGCTCGAGCTTTTCCCAAATGGCTTGTGCATCGGCACGGCTGGCGGCGGGATCGCGGAGCCATTTTTCTTCGGGAACGTGACGGAACCATTCGGTAAGCGTATTGGACATCGAAAATTTCCTTTGTAAGCAATTCGGGCGCGAGATGCCCGCAAAAAATTCTCAACCTTTCGATTGTACCGCCCGCAGGCGACAGTGTCGGAACATTCCGGCCGTATTGCAGTCAAGCGAGTGCGGCATGGGCATAATGCACACGGTGTTTGTCGTTTTTGAAGTGATGTTCTATGGCGCTCGGCTTTCTATACGGTGTCTTGGCCTGCATGATCTGGGGCTTCGTGTACCTGGTGCCGGAAGTTCTGCCCGGATATCCGCCGGAACTGATGGCTGCAGGGCGCTTTGTGAGTTTCGGTCTGGTGGCCGTGCCGCTGGCGTGGATGGAGCGGCGGGAGTTTGCACACTACACCGTCAAAGACTGGATTGATGTCTCAAAGCTCGGCGTGATCGGAAATATCGCTTATTACTGGTGTCTTATAGAGTGCATTCAAAACGCGGGCGTTCCTGTGGCCGGGATGGCGATGTCGGCCGTGCCCGTGCTGGTTGCGGCCGTATCCAACATTCGCGACAAGAAGAAGGGGACGGCTCTGGCATGGTCGCGCCTGGTGCCGGGACTGACGCTGATCGTCTGCGGCTTTGCGCTGGCGAGCATGACGGAGTTTGAAATGGTGGTGCAGGCTTCGGCCGACGGTGGCCTGAAGTTCTGGTACGGCGTCATGATGGCTGTTGCCGCTTTGCTGATATGGACCTGGTATCCGATTCGAAACGCCGACTGGCTGCTGGCCCATCCCGACCGTTCTCCGCGCGCTTGGTCCACAGCTCAGGGACTGACGACGTTTCCCTTTGCCGTCGTGATGTATTTCTTCTTTTGGGGGCTCGAACCCGATGCAACGCCGTTGCTTGGCTATGACCCTGCTTGGTTTGTGTTTGTCATGGTGTTCAGCGGACTGATGGGATCCTGGGTCGGCATTGTCTTCTGGAACGCAATGAGTCAGCGCTTGCCGACGGCCTTGGCAGGTCAAATGATTGTTTTTGAGACGATCTTCGCAGTGACATACGCACATGTGTTGCGCATGCAGTGGCCTGAGTGGAATATGCTTGCCGGCATGGCGCTTTTGTTGAGCGGCGTGATGCTTTCGCTGAAGGTTTTTCAGACAGCCAAGGCTCAGCGTCGGTCAGAATCGGTCTGACAGCGGGAAAACCACCACAACAAATTAACTTTTGCGTTAGTGCTTCTTTGCTCATAATTGCAGGAAGCTAAAACAACTGCGCACGATTGGAAAATTCATGTTCACCACTTCTGACAATGGCGACGAACCTGTCCGACTGGCCGTCATCGGCGCGGGTACCTGGGGTTCAGTGCTTGCCCATATTGCGGCGCCCTGCGCTCAGGTTTCGCTTTATTCGGCCACGGGAAAAAATGTTCAGGCGCTGCAGCAGGATCGGCGTCATCCGAAGCTGCTCGGATTCATTCTCGATCCGAGGGTTGAGGTGAAATCGACGATGGGCGAAGAGCTTCGAGAAGCTTCGGCCGTCATTATGGTGGTGGCATCCCGCTACGTACGCGACATGGCTCGCCAGATCGCTTCGCTGATTCAACCTGATGCCGTTGTGTGCATTGCCGCCAAAGGTCTCGAGCAGGGAAGTGCCAAGACGCTTTCCGAGGTCGTGGCCGAAGAGCTTCCTGAAGCGGACATTTGTGTTTTGAGCGGTGGTTCGCATGCCGAGGAAGTCGCGACTAATCTGCCGTTTGGCATCAGTTTGGCCGGCAGTCCTCATGCCCGATCGGTCGTGAAGCGCGTCTTTGCCAAAGCTCGAGCCCGCATTTCCGAACAAGACGACGTGCAGTCGCTTGAACGGTTCGGTGCTGTGAAGAACCTGATTGCTATCGCTGCCGGCATTGCCGAGGGGCTCGCTTTGGGGGACAACTTCCGAGCTTGCTTTTTGACGGACGCACTAACCGAGGCTCGGCGTTTTGTGGGCGCTAGCCCCGAAGACGTCTTGAGCTACGGAGCGTTGGGTGATCTCCTTGCCACGGCTCTGAGCGTGCACAGTCGCAACTTTCGCTACGGTTGCTGGCTCGGACAGGGGCTTTCACCGGAGAAGGCACTGGCCGAAGTTGATATGGTGGTCGAGGGACTCAATGTCGCAAAGGTGTTCGATCAGTTTCCCCGCAGCGATTGCCCGCTTCTGACGCGAGCAGCCAATATTGCCGTGCATCATGAAAACATCACACGCGAACGCTTCCTCTCGCGCCTTGGCTATTGATTTTTAATAGCAAATAAGTAAAATTGCGCCTTTCTCACGGTGTAGGCTCGACACCCGCACCGCATGTGTTTAACCGCCTCAATTAAGGTGAAAAATGTCTGAAATCAACAAGGCAGAAGTTATTGCCCAGTATGCCCGCGCCGAAGGCGACACGGGTTCCCCCGAAGTTCAGGTTGCTCTGCTGACCGCTCGTATCAACTCCTTGACCGAACACTTCAAGGAACACAAGAAGGATCACCACTCCCGTCGTGGCCTTCTGAAGATGGTGAGCCGCCGTCGCAAGCTGCTCGACTACCTCAAGGGCAAGGACGTGGCTGCCTACCGCAAGCTGATCGATTCGCTCAAGCTGCGTAAGTAAGAATTGCCGAATCCCACGGCCTGTTTGTCAACGCACAAACAGGCCGTAAGCTTGTCTAAGGACAGCTTAAAAAACGATTGATTAACCCGCTTTGCTCCGGCAAAGGTTCCTCGGATGACGGTAACGCGCGTTGCGACACAAGCGTCTGAAAGTCCGACACACGACCAACCGGAAATTTGTGCCGCAGCGTGCCCTCAAGCACCGAGCGAACCAAAAGCCATACGGAAAGCAAAGCACCTGAGAACAAAGGAAACTCACATGAGCATGTTCAACAAGGTCTCCAAGAGCTTCATGTTCGGGCAACACGAAGTGACGCTTACCACGGGCGAAATTGCTCGCCAGGCTTCCGGCGCCGTTGTCGTTCAGATGGGCGACACGGTTATTCTGGCTACCGTTGTGGCCAAGAAGGAAACCAAGCCCGGTCAGGACTTCTTCCCGCTTACTGTCGACTACATCGAAAAGGCTTATGCTGCCGGCAAGTTCCCCGGTGGCTTCTTCAAGCGTGAAGGCCGTCCGTCCGAACACGAAACCCTCACGAGCCGTCTGATCGACCGTCCGATTCGTCCGCTTTTCCCGGACGGCTTCTTCAACGAAGTGCAGGTCATCATTCACGTGCTGTCCGTTGATCCGGAAATCAATCCCGATATTCCGTCCATGATCGGTGCTTCGGCTGCATTGACCATTTCCGGCATCCCGTTCAAGGGCCCGATCGGCGCCTGCCGCGTGGGCTACGTCAACGGCGGTTTCGTCTGCAACCCGACGGTTTCCCAGCTCAAGGAATCCCGCCTCGATCTCGTCGTGGCCGGTACTGAACGTGCCGTGCTGATGGTTGAATCCGAAGCCGACTGCCTGCCCGAACAGACCATGCTTGATGCCGTGATGTTCGGTCATCAGCAGATGCAGGTGGCCATCAACGCCATCCACGAACTCACTGCCGAAGCCGGCAAGCCCGCTTGGGATTGGCAGCCCGCTCCGAAGAACGAAGCGCTCATCGCACGTGTGCACGAAATTGCCCAGGCCGACATTGAAGAGGCTTACACGATCCGCTCCAAGCAGAGCCGCACGGAAAAGCTGCGCGCCATTTACGAAAAGGTCGAAGCTCAGCTCACGGCCGACGCCGAAGCAGCTGGTACCGAAGTGGCCGACATGAACGAAGTGCACGGCATCCTTTTTGAAATGGAAGCCCACGTTGTTCGCACCAACATTCTCGAAGGCAAGCCCCGTATCGACGGTCGCGACACGCGCACGGTTCGTCCGATCGAAATCCGGCAGTCGATCCTTCCGCGTACTCACGGTTCCGCCCTCTTTACCCGCGGCGAAACGCAGGCTCTGGTGCTCACCACGCTCGGCACCAAGCAGGATGAACAGATCATCGACAACATCATGGGCGAAAGCCGCGATCGGTTCATCATGCACTACAACATGCCTCCGTTTGCCACCGGTGAAACCGGTCGCGTGGGCAGCCCGAAGCGTCGCGAAATCGGCCACGGTCGTCTCGCCAAACGTGCTCTGAAGGCCGTTTTGCCGAGCGCTGAAGAATTCAACTACTCGATTCGCGTGGTTTCCGAAATCTGCGAATCCAACGGTTCGTCCTCGATGGCTTCCGTCTGCGGCGGCTGTTTGTCGATGCTTGATGCCGGCGTTCCGCTCAAGGACTACGTGGCCGGTGTGGCTATGGGCCTCATTAAGGAAGGCAACAAGTTTGCCGTGCTCACCGACATTCTCGGCGACGAAGATCACCTCGGCGACATGGACTTTAAGGTAGCCGGTACCGAAAACGGTGTGACCGCTCTGCAGATGGACATCAAGATCGAAGGCATCACCGCCGAAATCATGCAGGCCGCTCTGGCTCAGGCTCACGAAGGCCGCATGCACATCCTCGGTAAGATGCACGAAATGGCCGGCGACGGCGCCAAGGAACTCTCCGTCTGGGCTCCGCGTCTGCTCACCATCAAGATCAATCCGGAAAAGATCCGCGATGTGATCGGCAAGGGTGGCGCCACGATCCGCGGCCTGTGCGAAGAAACCGGCTGCCAGATCGACATTGAAGACGACGGCACGGTGACGATTGCGTCCAACGATACGGAACGTGCTGAATTCGCCAAGAAGCGCATCGAAGACATCACGGCTGATGTCGAAGTGGGCAAGATCTACGAAGGCCCTGTGGTCAAGTTGCTTGACTTCGGCGCCATTATCGGTCTGCTGCCCGGCAAGGACGGTCTGCTGCATATCAGCCAGATCGCCAACGAACGCGTCAACCAGGTCTCCGACTACCTGCAGGAAGGCCAGACGGTACGCGTCAAGGTGATCGGCTTCGATGACAAGAATCGTCCGCGTCTGTCGATGAAGGCACTTCTGAACGAAGAGTAATTCGACGATGTCTTTCAAGCCGGCGAGAAGTTCGCCGGCTGAAAGCAAAAAAGGACAGAATGTAAAGCGGACCGAGCGGCCCGCTTTCGCCGCCTTAAGAGAAAAGGTTCAATATCGGCTAAAATCCAAAATTCACTTCCAACAGCGGTTTTGGAGAAAAGAAGCATGCGAAACAGACTGGTAGTCGCCAACTGGAAAATGAACGGATCGCTTGAAGCCAATGCCCGGTGGGCTGAGGCCTTCCTTGCGTTGGAAGACGCAGGGTGCGATGCGGCAGTGTGTGCGCCTTCCGTGTATCTGTCGCAGATGGCCTGCCTGCTCAAAGGATCAACCGTAGCGCTTGGTGCTCAGGACGTAAATGAATTTGAGTCTGGCGCCTACACCGGTGAGGTCAGTGCCCGTATGCTGGCCGAAATCGGTTGTTCCTACGTGATCGTGGGACACTCCGAACGTCGTGCGCTTTACGGCGACACTGATGATCGTGTGGCTCTCAAGGCCAAGGCGGCCTTGGCCGCCGGTATTCATCCCATCGTTTGCGTGGGTGAAACACTCGAAGAACGCGAAGCAGGCGAAACCATTGCCGTGGTGTCGCGTCAGCTCGAAGCGGTGATCGGCAAAGTGGGAGCAGAGGATTTTGCCCGTTGCACGGTGGCCTACGAACCTGTTTGGGCTATTGGTACCGGTAAGAGTGCAACGCCCGAGATCGCGCAGGAAGTGCATGCCGCGCTTCGTGCTGAGCTGACCAAACACGCTGCCGAACTCGGCGACAAGGTGCGCATTCTCTATGGCGGCAGTGTCAAGCCCGGCAACGCCGCTTCGCTTTTTGCCATGCCCGACATCGACGGTGGCTTGATCGGCGGTGCGGCGCTTAAGGCACAGGATTTTTACGAGATCTGCACGGCGCACTGAGACGCAGGCAGATTGAAAGCTTTTTAACAACCAAAATCAGAACCATCACGGAAAACACACAACTATGCAGATGTTGATGAGTATCGCGATCGTTGTGCAGATCATTGCTGCGATTGCCGTCATTATTCTGGTGCTCCTGCAGCACGGCAAGGGCGCCGATCTCGGCGCGGCTTTCGGTTCGGGCGCTTCCGGTTCGCTCTTCGGCGCCACCGGCTCGGCCAACTTCCTGTCGCGCTCCACGGCTGTGGCTGCGACGATCTTCTTCTGCGCCACCATTGCTATCACCCTCGGCTCTGGTGCTTTCAACAAGCAGAATCAGCAGCGTCAAGGCGGCGTGCTGGGTACGGTGACGACCGAACAGACGACGCAGGCTCCCGCTGCAGCCGGCTCCGAAGCGCCTGCTGCGAAGGATGACTTGCAATCCAACCAGGTTCCGCGTTAATATTCGCGGCCTTGCAGCCGGTTCCGGTATGTTTTCCCGGCTGTGAAGGAATGACTCGGGGAAGACAATAGTTTTTTTCGAGTGCAAGCGGTCGTGGCGAAATTGGTAGACGCGCAGCCTTGAGGTGGCTGTGGTGAGAGCCATGAGAGTTCGAGTCTCTCCGACCGCACCAAGTGCTGGGGTATCGCCAAGTCCGGTTAAGGCAGCGGATTCTGAATCCGCCATTCGTAGGTTCGAATCCTACTACCCCTGCCACGCACTTATCAGATTATCGAAGAGGCCGCGCCGAAAGGTGAGCGGCTTTTTTCATGCCCGTTTTCTGCGCTCCACCCAAGCAAAACGGGCGGAAAGCGCGTATCCCGCATCTTCCGCCCGCTCGAATTCAATTCCGTTTCGTTAGGCTTTGTCGACAGAGTTGCCCGATTCTTTTTCAGCTACCAGCTCGGCTTGAGCTTGCTTTTCCAATTCACGTCGCACTTCGCAGCCGTTTTCGGAAAGTGCCTTGGGCATGCCGGTTGCAGGAGCCGGAGCTTTTGGACGGAAGAAGTACAGGATGGCAACCACCGGAAAGAGCATGGCACCCGCAGCGGCGAGCGTGACCTGGTTGCTGGCCCAAGTAGCAAGTGCGCCGCCCAGCACCGGGCCGATGACGCTGCCGAACTGCTGCACGGAGTAAGAGTATGCAAACACCTTGCCGCGATCCTGCGGATCGGAAGATTGCGTTAGCACGGCGTTGATGGCCGGGAAAATGCCTGCAAAGGTCAATCCGCCCACAAAACGCCAGATCGTAAACCAGGTGAGATCATGAGGAATAGCCTGAACAATGCCGAAAATGCCGCTCAAAAAGAGTGAGAGGTAAAGCACCGGACGGTAGCCCCAGCCTTGACCGAGCATGCCCCAGGGAGGCGAAGCAATCACACCGGAAATGCCGACGATCGAGAAGACCAGCCCTGAGATGAACACAATGCGATCCATCGAGCCCTGCAACTCGGCAATGTAAAGCGGCAGTACGGGTTGAACCATCAGCACACTCATCTGAACCACGGCTGCCGCAAAAAGCATGCGCAAAATGACGGGGTTGCGCAAGGGCGTGACGCGAGCGGGTTCCTCGGCGCTCTTTTGAGCGGGTTTAGCACGCGGCGGCTCTTTAATCAAAACCGCCAAAGCGATGGTGATGGTGGTAAGCGCCACAGCAGCGATTTGGAACGTCGAGCGCATGCCGAACATTTCGGCAAGAAAGCCACCCACGAGGGGACCCAAAACGCCGCCCGCGGTTAGGCCAGCCTGCATCAGGCCCATGCTAAAACCGATCTTCTTGTGCGGAATGACAGAGGTGAGAATGGCAAGCTGCGCAGGCCAGAGCCCCGCGGCTAAGCCTTGCAGCACGCGAACACCGAAAAGCTGCCAGGGCGTCTGTACGATAGAACCCAGAAAATAGGTGATGGCCAGGCAACTTGCGGCTCTCAGCGCCATAAGCTTTCGGGAGCCCTTATCGGACATGGCTCCCCAGATGGGCGCGAAAATGCCGGAAATCAGAAAGCTCACGGCAAAGATGATGCTGCTCCACCAATTGACTTCCGCAGTTTGAACGCCGAGCTCCTGAATAAGGTACATCGGCAGGAACGGAATCAACATGGTGTAGCTTGCCGACATGAGAACAGTGCTGCACGTCAAGACGGCTAAGACCACACGCCAGTTCATAGAAAAAAGCCTCAAGTTTTTTTCGAGATCCCAAATTTTGAGTCTACGCCCAAAAATCGATTTATAGCGAAACAAAAGGCCGAAGATTATTCAGTCGGTTAATGAAGACGAGTTCGCAGTTTGAGACGTTTGGCAACACATGCCGAACCCAAGGCTGAAGTAAAATTTCGGCTCCGACGGTTCGGGGGTGAGGAATGCTTTTCGCCTCGATCCGAAAACCGACTTTCTTCATTGTTTTCTTGCTCTGGTGTTTCTTCCGTGAAAACGCTCAAACACGTTCTTATCGGCTTTTTGATGGCTGCTGCCACGCAAGTCTTTGCCTTTGATCCCGACCTTGCGGCAATCGAGAATCAATCGCTGATGCAAAGGTTCCCCAAGGGATCGATCGTGACGCGTGAAACGGCTGACCAAGCGCTTCGCGAAGTGCGTGCGGCCAAGAGCAAACTCAAGGAACTGGTCGAATACTCCAAGCGTCGTTGCAACGAAAATATTTTCGTCAACAGCTGCGTGGAAGATGTTCGCAAGGCCGAGTTGCGTCAGTCACGCCGCCTGCAAGCCATCGAATCCGAAGCTCGCCGCATCGTGCGCGAAGATGAAACGCGCAAGGAAGCGGCCCGACAGAAGGAGCGAGACGCCAAAGCAGCACAGCCGCCAAAGCAGGTAAAGAAGGTTACCCCTCGCAAGCCCACGCAAGCACAGAAAAATGCCCAGGAAAACAAGGCGGCTCATGCCAAGCGCATGAAGGCGTTGCAGGAGCGTCAGGCCGAGGCCGAGCAGAAAAAAGCTCAGGAAGCCAAGCATCGTGCTGAGTACGACAAGAAGGTCGCCGAGCGTGAGAAGCGCCGCGCTGAACGAGCAAAAGCTCTGGAAAAGCGCGCCAAGCAGAAGGCCAAGAAAGAACAGGAACAGAAAAAAAGCGAGGCTGAAAAGAAGTGAAATCGGGGCTCAAGGGCGGCCGAGCCGATCAGGAGCTCGACGAGATTGCCAAAAGTCTGCTTGCTGACGAGAGCTTTTTAGCCGACGATTTCGAGCAGATGGCGCACATTACGACGCCCATCGAGGCGCCGATGATTCCGTTTGCTGAGTTTGAAAAGGACGGCGACACGGCGAAAAAGTCTCTCGGAGACGAGTCCGCCGTCGGACAGGGCGCTGTTTTCCCGGGAGACTATGAAGAGCGAGTCCGCCGGGCTTTTGCTTCCGACGGTCCGCTTGCGCAGGCAACGACGAGTTTTGTGTCGCGCCCTGCGCAAATCGAGTTTGCACTGGCTGTGGCAAGAGCGTTGCAGAGCAAAGGCAAGCTTTTGGCCGAAGCCGGTACCGGTACCGGCAAGACCTTTGCATACCTCACGCCCGCTCTGATTGCAGGCTGCCGAGTTATCGTCAGTACGGCCGGCAAGTCGCTTCAGGAACAGTTGTGCCGCAAGGATATTCCGGCATTGATGCGAGCCTGTGGATTGCCAGCCAATGTAGCGTTACTTAAGGGCCGCTCCAACTACCTGTGTCGACATCGCATCAACATGTGCGAACGAGGAGAAATCACGCTTGCTTCGCGTGAAGCGGTGGAGGATTTTCGACGGATCCGCATTTTTTTGGACCGCACCAAAACGGGTGACATCAATGACGTCAGCGGTGTGGCCGAAGACAGCGCTGTGTGGCCTTCCGTGACAAGCACCGCAGGCAATTGCCTCGGAAAACACTGTCAGCACGCGCGCGAGTGCTTTGTGACGCGTGCGCGCTTGAGAGCGCAGAAGGCAAATGTCATCGTTGTCAATCATCATCTCTTTCTTTCGGCGGCGGCCATGGAGCTCGAGGGCGGTCAGGACGACGGCATGCTGCCGCGAGTTGATGCCGTGATCTTCGACGAAGCGCACAAGTTGCCTGAAATTGCCACAAACTATTTCGGCAGCGAACTGTCGACTACGGCCATTCGAGAAATTGTCGACAGCATGCGTCCGATTCTGATGGGGAAATTCAGAAGCGGAGCCCCAAAAGGGACGTCATGGGACGACATCACCCAGACGATCAAAAAGTCGCTCTATGACTTCGTGCTGGGGTTAGAAGCTGCCGGAGTGCTCGAAGGCGACAGCCGCAATATCGAAACCATCAACGGTATGCAGGACTCGACGCAACATCTGGAAAACGCCGCGCTCGTTCTGGAGGTGTTGCTGGAGGCGGCGGCCCCCTACGTGGAGATGAGTGAAGATCTGGGCGTCTTCGTTGAATCGGGCACTGCCGTCTTGCAGGACATCAAGCAGTGGGTGATCTGGCTTAAGCATGCCGGTATGCCGATGCCGCCGGAACAAAAGCCGTTGGTGCGTTGGATCTCCCGCACACGAAGCGAAGCGCGTCTTACGGTGACTCCGCTTGACATTGCCGAGCCGTTCTCGCAGATGATGAAGCTGCGCAAAGAAACTGCCTGGGTTTTCACATCGGCCACGATGGCGGTGGGCGAGGGAGAGTTCAAGCATTTTACGCAGGCGCTCGGCATCGAAGGCGCCGAAGAGCACGCCTGGAACTCACCTTTTGATCATGAAAATCAGGCCATGCTTTATGTGCCGCCTGATATGCCCAATCTCAAATCTGGCGTGGCGCGCGACGAATTTACCGATGCTTTGATCGAGCAGGTGTGGCCAGTGATTGACATGGTGCAGGGGCGAGCCTTCGTGCTGTGCACCAGTTATCGAGGCATGGAGCGCGCGGCCGAGCAGCTGCGCGAACACATCGCCGCCAATGGGCGCGACTATACGGTTCTGGTGCAGCGCGAGGAATCAAAAGAAAAGCTTCTCGACAAATTCCGCCATGAGCAGCACCCCATTTTGGTGGCGACGATGAGTTTTTGGGAAGGCATTGACATCAAGGGCGACCAGCTTTCGCTTGTGATCATCGACAAGCTGCCGTTTCCCAACCGGGAAGACCCGGTTTTTGACGCGCGTTGCAAGTGGCTCGACAGCCAGGGACAGTCGTCGTTCAACATTTTGTCCGTACCGGCGGCAGCCATTGCACTCAAGCAGGGAACAGGGCGTTTGATTCGCAGCGAAGTCGATCGAGGCATTTTGATCATCGGGGACGTGCGCTTGGTACGAGCAGGCTACGGCAAGAAGATTTGGCAGAGCCTGCCTCCATACACAAAGACGCTCAAGCTTGAGCGTCTGATGCAGTTCTGGAACGAACCGGACTCTTGGCAGTAAGGCCGTCAGCTTTTGACTGAACGAGTCGTTTTTTTCGCCTTGGTGGCTTTTTTAGAGGTGGAATCCTTCTTGCGGCGCACGCTTTTGGCTTGGGTTCGAGGTTCCTTGGCGGCTTCCTGGAGGGTGGTTGCTTTCTTGTGGCGCACGCGCTGCGGCAAACGATTGCCGTGGGAAGCCTGCAGAACATCGGCGAGAATATCCTCGCAGCTTTCCAGATTGTCGAGAACATGCAACACGCTCAGGATCGTACCGATTGAAACCGTGGTGTCGCCTCTTTCTATGCGCTTGTAGGTTGAGAGCGACGTACGGCTTTTTTGCGCCAGTTCCTCTTGCGTCAGCTTGCAGCAGCGGCGTGCGGCGGAAATGCGTTCGCCTAATTCTTCCGTGAAACTTTGCACGGGCAGGATGAAGAAGCGCTTACGGGAAGCGCGGGCGGGGGGTTGTTTGGGCGCTGCAGACATGATTGAAAAGCGTCGAAAAACTCAAACGTTAACAAACTTAGCCTAGCAAACTGAGTCGCTGAGATCAAACAAAAACTCAAAACAGACCTTGGAATACATCATGCTCGTAGAGTACTTTAAGTCCGATGGCAAACAAGACGGCGGCGCCGAAAAGCGAGAGCTTGGCGCTGTGGCGAGCTGCTTTGCTTGAAAGTTTGCTGCCGAGCATAACGGCAATAGCTGTCAGCACAAAGCAGACGGAGCCAATGACGACCGAGGGCCAGAGGATCGGGAATTTAGCCATGGCAAACGAAAAGCCGACGGCCAGTGCGTCAAGGCTTGTGGCAACCGACAGCGTCAGGAGCGTTCCCCAGGGGATGGTACCGCAGACTTGGCACAAGTCAGATTCTTCTTCCTCTTCGGAGAATGCTTCGCGGACCATCGAGACCGAAACCCAGGCAAGCAGTGCAAAAGCAATCCAGTGATCCCAGGAGCTGACCAAATCCGCAACGGTATTTCCGGCAAGTCCGCCTGCGAGCGGCATCAGAAACTGGAAGAAGCCAAACGCGGCGGCAAACTGAAAAATGTGTTTGGTCGTAACGTGTTTGCAGGTAGCGCTCCAGCATAGAGCGACCACCATGGCGTCGATGGAAAGTGCGACGGAGATACCGAGGACTTGTAGTAGAAGCATTGGTCAGGCTGACGAAAAAGATTGGAAGCTCGCAAGTTAATCGAGCAGGCGCAACAATAAAACCGCCTTAATCTGAAATATTTGCAGCGGTCGATGCACTTTTGGAAAAGTTGTGCGGATTTTATCTATTGCGATTCACAAACGTGATAGCCTGAAGAAGGAGCTAACACCGGTTCAGGTTGCCTCAGTGACATCGCAAAGCCGCCGATAGTTACGTACTTGTTTGTCGCGATAGACATTTCTCCAGTAGCTCGCTTAACGGAGCCAAGGATCCGTTCATGCTTTCAATCATCGCTTCGACCAACGTAACATGGGAAATCTTTTCAAAAGACAAGGTCCATCCGTGTTTGTCGGCAAAGATCTGGAAGAACAGGCGTGTAGATCGTCCGTTTCCTTCACGAAATGGGTGCAGTGCGTTAACTTCCGACAGGTAGTAGGCCAATCTACAGGCGCACTGCTTAACCTCCATTTCGGAGAAATTCTCTCGCTGCATTTTGCTAAAGATTCCGCGGGCATACGACTCGATCATAGGAGCAAAGCAGAAGACGGATTGCCCCTTGCTGATGAATCCTTGTTTGCATTGAGATGAGGGTGCTTTTTCCGGACTTGTTAACGAGGGCGAAATAGGTCACGATACCTTCCCCCCTGTTAGGAGTCCTTCTCATGGCTGCACCTCGCCGCAAATACACCAACGAAATGAAGCTCAATGCCGTCCACCTCGTTCAAAATGAGGGACGTCGAGCCTGCGATGTCGCTGACGAACTCGGCATTGACCGCAACACCCTCTACGCCTGGCTGCGCGATGCTCGCAACGGTAAACTCTCCACTGATGATCCTGCCCGCGAGGTCACGCCCGAGCAGGCTGAAATTTCTCGCCTGCGAGCTGAGCTCGCGCGCTCCCGTCAGGAGTGTGCGCTGCTAAAAAAATTCGCGGCGTACCTCAGCACGACCGGCCTCAAGTGAGGTACGCCTTCATTCGTGAGACCCTCTCGGATCGCGAGCTCTATGGCATGCCACTCTCTGAACGGTGCCGCATCCTTGGCGTCAGCACCAGCGGGTATTACGAATGGCTGCACCGCCGGAATGGCCGACCTCGAAAGAAACTTCATGTTCCCAAGCGAGTAATGCTCAGCGACGAGACCGTGCTTGCAAGCGTCCGCCGCCTGCGCGGACTGCTCGGCTACACGCCCGGATACCGTCAGTTCCATGAACTCCTGCGCAAGCGGGGGATCCGGGTCGGCATTACCCGCCTTCAGCGCCTGCTTAGAACCAACGGCTTCATCGGATATCGACACAGCAAGCGCCCCTACAAGACAACGGACAGCAACCACGACATGACGGTGTATCCCAACCTTCTCAACCGCGACTTCAGCCCTGGAAAGCTCAATCGCGCTTGGGTTTCGGACATTACATACCTGCCGACGCCGAACGGAACTTCGTACTTGGCGACCTTCATGGATCTGGGCAGCCGGAGAATCTTGGGGGGGGGCGATCGATACGAAGATGACAACGGAGCTCATCTTGAAGGCCCTGGACATGGCTGTGCAGACACGCAGGCAGGAGAGACTTTCCGTGGTCGGCACGATTGTGCACTCGGATCGAGGTTCGCAGTACTGCTCTCAGAAGTTTCAGGGCCGCCTGGCTCAGCTGAACATGCGGCCGTCGATGAGCCGGTCGGGGAACTGCTGGGACAACGCGCCCGGCGAGTCGATTTGGAGCTCGCTAAAGCGCGAGGTGCTCATTGGCTGGAAAAGGTTTGCCGGCCACGAAGCAGCGGTCACCGCCGTGACTCACTGGATCCATGTTTATAATCATGTCCGTCCTCATTCCTCCATTGCAATGAAGACGCCGCTTGAACACGAAGAGGACTTGGCAACGAGCAAGTCCGTCAAGCCTAGCGCTTAAGCGCTTCACGCCTATCTCACCGGCTTAACAAGTCCGGATTTCGCGCCCCACCCCACGTCGGCGGTGATCGAAAATTCCGAATTTGGATCCGAGGATCCTGAATTTGGTTCTAATTCGGGGAGTATGGGTGGGGCCATCTACACTGATGGGAAGCTTGAAATCTCGAATACGAACTTCATTGGAAATTCCGCCACCACATATGGCGGCGCAATTGCTGGTACGATCGATGGAAAGGGGGATGTGAGTCTTTCTAACGGAATATTTAGCAAGAATCAGGCGGGATCTGGTGGCGCAATCGCTCTTTGGAGCAATGGGGATGTGGATGAACCAAGTGCCTCCTCTCTGGCGATTGATGGGACGACATTTGATGGTAATACAGCGGATCGAAAAGGAGGCGCAATTGCCTTCCTCCAGAATCACACGAGTGGGGGACAGTTGGTGCAGGCAACTATCGCGAACGCAACCTTTACTGGCAACAAAGCTGGTTTGACGGGTGGTGCACTTCAGCTTGAGTATGCTGATGCGACTATCAGCGGTTCGACTTTTACAGGAAATAGCGCAACCGAGAATGGCGGAGCGGTTTACGTGGCCGATGATGCCTCTCTTGCCCTTGCCGGCGACAATGTCTTCTCTGATAACACGGCTGGAGATAAGGCCAACGATATCTACAGTGAAGGCGCTATCAACGTTCAAAGCGGAAAGACGACTTTAGGCAGTGGACTGGTGCTTGCCAATGAGGCAGAGGTGACGATTGGCAGTGCTGAAAGCGGCGCCACGCTTGAAGTGGAAAACCTCGAAATGGGCGCAAGTACGACGATCACCTTGGGTTCGCAAAAGTCGGATGCCTTGTCGGATGCATCGTATCTTGCGGTGAGGAACGTAAAACAGATTGCTGGTGGAATTATTGCCGGCGAGAATTCCGTTGTTTCTCTTGGCAGTTCCTCTGCGGAAGGCGCTGAGGCTGTGAGTGCCATGCTCGCTCAGAATGGCCTGACTTGGGGTGAGGATGTTACGTCCGCCGTTTACCTCGGATCGGCTGTCGACATTACGAAGGGGTATCTGGTTGCAGATGGTTCTGGTACGGTAGCCGGCGAAACGGGCACTCTTACCGTTGCCAAGCAGGGGCTTCTCGCTGCAAACCAGGCTGCGGTGGCCAGTGGTGAGTCGCTTGTGACGGGCACGGTTTCCTTCGAAGGAGGCAGTACCCTAGCCATCGTCAACGCCACGGAAGGCGAATTCAAGCTTGCAGATAATGTCGCGGTGGCTGATGGTGCGGCCGTGTCTGTGATCACCGACAATCCCTTCTATGAAGCGCAGCTTGCTGCAAACGGTTCGATCACGACTGCGCAGGACACCGCCAACGGCGTGAGCTCAATTGCTTCCGCCGGTCTCCAGGCGATGACCCGTCGTGCCGACTTCGTGTTCTCGCAGACGATTGCCGATCGTGCTTCCATCGACCAGGAACTTCAGCCCGGCGCCAACCTCTGGGTTGACGTTTCCGGCGAGAACTATCAGATGGACGGCATGGACTACGGTGCGGAATTTGAAGCCGACACCTTCTACGGCACCTTCGGCGGCGACGTCAAGCTCGGCGACGCCTACACGCTCGGTGCTGCCTTCCAGTACGGCGACGGTTCTCTGCGCAGCTCCGTGAACGGTGTCAAGAATGACGTGACCAACTACGGCCTTGCCCTTTACGGTACGGCCAAGTTCGGCGCGGCCAAGGTCGTGGGTGAACTTTCCTACATCTGGGGCGAAAACGACATCACCGCTTCGCAGGCGGCTCTGAACCAGAGCGTGGATACGTCCATCTACTCGGCCGGCGTCACCGGCATGTACGAACTGCGTGCCGGCGGCTTCAGCTTCATCCCGAGCATCGGACTGCGCGTCTCGCAGCTTGAGACCGACGCCATGCGCGTGGGCGACGTCTCCATTGAAGATCAGGATCAGACGCTCTTCCAGATCCCGGTGGCATTGCGCATCAACGGCGCCGACATGAATGCCGGCGGCTGGAAGCTTGCTCCGAGCTTCAAGATCGCGTATGTGCCCACATTCGGCGACACCGAAATCAATGTGCACAACATTGAGGCCGACGTCATCGACACAAGCCCTGTGCAGATGGATCTGGGTCTGCGCGCCGGTACCGAGAACCTCCTGCTCAACGCCACGTTCTCGCTTGGCGCGGGCAGGGAGGGTTCGTCCTCCGTCGGCGGCAAGATTGGTCTGAAGTACGCCTTCTAATAGCGCATCGTTGATTGAGCGTTAGCTCGATCAAAGCCCAAACTCCCGATGGCCTGATGTCCGAAAGGATGTCCAGTTGTCGGGAGTTTCCTTTTGCGACATTGTGGTTGAAAAAATCAGTTGATGTTTGACTCGGTCACAGTGCGTCATTGCCAATGCCTGGCGTGAGTTTTGAATGAATTCAGGTTGATCGGCTTGAGGGCAGTACACCGCTTGAGAAAGGAAACTTCAAAATTCATGGACTCCTGGAGAAATGCGAAGAGTGTGCCTTCGCCAAAAAGCCCGTTTCCGGGGATTGATGAAAAAAACAAGACAGCAGAACAGACGGCTAAAAACCGTCTGCATCGCGTAACGGCATAAGGCGCGGATGGATTCGATCCCCGTTTATGGGGAGTGATTGAAAACTTGAACCTGAAGAGTGAGGTAGAGATCAGGATGGACGAGCCAAAAGAAAACGCCATTCCTCACTTTTCCCCCGAGTGGTACGAGGTCTTGGAATGGCGCCCTACGGCTTGAATGTCAGCTCCCGGTCGGAACATCGGCCTTTGGCTAGGGAGCACCCAACGAGCTTTCGTTTTCTTTCTTCCATTGTACGATTTTCACTAATGAAATCAACATAAAGCAAAGGACTGCCTTATGCAAACCCAACACACCTGACGTTCTCTATTGACGGGATAAATGCGCACGATACTGCCAAAACGCTGGTCAGAATTTCTGGCGGAACATTCCCTTGCCTCGAAGTTGCAGACTTGGGGACGCGTTGATCGAATGAATCAGAGGGAGCGGTCCAAAAAACGGCGGAAATCCGTGTGACTGAGATTGACGTAGAGCTTCTTTTCCTGGCTTTGGAGCTCAACGTGCAAAGCCGGGACGCAGGCGAAGAAGTTTCTGAAATTATTCAGGCAGGCGTTTCTTCAACTGAATGGGTTTGAAGGCGTCGTGAAGTATGTTCCGGTAAAGCCTGCGCGTCCTCTGAAGAGAGTATGTTGTCCTCGCAACTTTTCCGGTGAAAATCTCTTCTTTTTGAAACAAAAACCGGAAACAACTGTTTCCGGTGAGAGGTCGCCGACAAAAAAGGGTGATGTCTGGCGGGGGATATTTATCCTGCGGACCTATTTTTTGACGACGCGGGCCACTTCAGCGGCAAAGGCTGTTTTGCCGTCGGCGGCGAGAACACCATAGAGCCGCATGGCCGTCAGGTTGGCAAGGACGTAATTGCGGAAGGCGTTCAGATGCTGCGGATCGCTCAGTCCGTAGTTTTCCTTGGCAAGTGCTCGCAGTGCTTGAGCAGTCCACTGGCAGGCGGAGGTCGAAATCACGAAGTCGTGATCGGCAAGGTGCACGACCCACCCCTCGATGCGCCGCGGCATCGGCAGCGTCGATCCGCTCTTGTCCAGAAGGCCGTAGGTGACGGGATCGGTGCCGGTGATGATACCTGCTGCCTTGATCCAGTTCGTGACGAGCCGCTCTCCGGCGGGCGTTGCGGGATGTTCGTGAGCGCATGCTTGGGCGACGATCACCTCGGGAGGCAGTTTGCGGGCGAGCGACTCGGCAATCGAGAGCACATGATGTTCGCCCGTGCCCGCCAGAGGCTGTTCCTTGCGGCAGGAATGGTCGTCCTGCCAGGCAAAGACCCAGGGCTTGTGCAGGTCGTGAAGAATTTCGCCGCCCACTGCTGCATCGTAGTCGAGCGTGAGGCCGTTGACGTCACGGTAGTTTTTCACGAGACTCAGAGCAGAAACGACGTTGAGCGCCGTGTGAACGACGAGACCGCCGGGATAGGCGTGATGAGAGGAGTAGCCTGAGCCCGGTGCGCTCCAGAACGGCTGGGGACTTTGCTTGGGGGTCTTGATCGGGGGGAAAACCGAGGCAAAGGAGGCGTCGATCAGTTTTTCTCGCTTGAGCTCTGACAGGATCGCCTTCTCGTTGCCTTGCGCAATCGTGGGGACGGGGTTGTCCAGAATGGAGAGCGTTTTTTCACGCAGTGCTTCATTTCGAAGCTGGCGGGCCGCATCGATGATGACGCGGTTGGCTGCCTGCACCACTGCACTCTGACGCGCCATCTCGACATCGCTCATGGCGAGCACTTCAGCGAGGCTGCGTGCGGTTTTGGGCGCTGCGGCAATCGCTTCGAGATTGAATGTGCCGGCGCATAGTCCGCTGCCGACGGTCAGAAGCGCTGCGCGGGAAAAGAAGGAACGACGGGAAAGTTCGGTCATAAGATCCTCGAGTGATTTTTGTGAGAAATCGGTTGGTGGACGAGGAGCATTGTGAAGACCAAAAATGTCGGGGATGTTGTCGTTTCGTGATTGTTTTGTGAAGGGGAAATACAAATTTCTTGTCCCGCATTTTCTATAGTCAAGAGTTTGTTTGCAGACCATTATTTGAATGATTGAGTGCAACAACAAGCATTGATGCGCGCTGTCTCGTCCCCGGTGAGGAGACTGAAGGGGGGCGTGCGGCAGAAGCGGACGCCGCACGGACAAACGCAATTCCGCGAGCGCGGTGCGGATGGATGCACCTTCTGGAAACGGTGTCTAAAGCAGACGCTTTCGGCTGATCGCGACGGCCGGAATGAGAGCAAACAATGCGCCCGCAGCCGTCACCGCCGAGAGCACGAGAAGTTCCGTCATGCCGACGGAGGGAAGCATCGCAATACCGGTGCGCAGGCCGATGACTTTTCCCGCGGCAAACGACAAAAGCGTGCCCAGCATGAGCGCGCCGAGGGCGGCAAAGAGAACCGAGGCGCTGATGCAGGCCCAGACGGACGCAAGGACAAAGCGGCGGGGCGCGCCCAACGCCCGCAAAAGCAGCAGATTGCGTTCGCGCAGTTTGGCAAGCACAAAGCCCGTGAGCAGTGCTGCGGCCAGCGACGTCCCCGCCGAGCAGGCGGCAAAGGCCTTCAGGGCGCGTGCGGCGGCTGAGAAAACCGCAAAGAGTTCGACGAGTGCTTCGCCGGTAAAGATTGCCATGAGATTGACGATGGAGCCGTCGGCGGCGCTTTCGGACGCATTGAGGACGTGCTGGCGGATCCGGTAGGCTGCCGCAATGCTCGTGGGCTTGACTACCAGAGCCGAGGCTCCAGGCAAATCCGAAAGATCGTGCGTGAGCCATGCTTCAAGGGGTTCCGCGTCGTGCGTGTGCCCCTGTAAGGTGCCGTGCATGCGCCAGAGCGATTCTATGGGCACAAGGACGGCTCGATCCCACGCCGTTCCGGTTTCGGGCAGCATGCCGACGACCGTGAATCGCTCATTGTGCTCGTGACTGTTGAGTGCACTCGTACCGTGGCCGGACGAAAAGCTCTCGCCCAGCGCAAGCCCCGAGGCAGAGCCTGCGACGGCTTCAAACGGCTTGCTGAAGTTGCGGCCTGCCGCGAGCGGACGCGAGGCGCCCTGATCGACGAAAGCACGCGTGGTGCCGACGAGTGCGCCCCGGCCCGCCCGATCGCCGAAGGCAAGCGGCGCCGCCCAGGCGACATCGCCAGCCTTGGGCGAGAGCCTGCGCATGGCCGAGACCGGCATGAGTGGGAGCATTTCGTTGCGCAGGTACACGGTTCCAAGCAGCAGGGCGGAACGGCTGCCGCGGGCGCCGACGAGAATGTCGAATTGTTCGGCGGCGCGTATGCTCGCCTGCTTGATCATTCGTTCGACTTGAACGACCGAGACCGCCACCGACAAGGCAAGTGCGAGCAGCAGCGTCAACCCGGCAAAGATGGCACGGGAGCGGCGGAATTCGCCTTTGAGAAAGAGAAAGACGTTCATGGTTATGTCTGCTTTTTCAACCGGAAAGCCAACTCCATCGCCCCTTTTGCATGCGCGCCCTGGCCGGAAAGCGTTCGGCGGTCTGCGTATCGTGCGTAATCACCATGAGCGTCGAGCCAAGTGACAGAGCGCTTTCGACAAGCGCCTTCATGACGCGTCGGGCGTTGGCTTCATCCAGACTTGCCGTCGGTTCGTCGGCAAAGATCACGCGCGGCTTTCCCATCAGAAGACGCGCTAGAGCCGTGCGTTGCATTTCTCCTCGCGACAGACGCAGGGCCTGCGTCCCTGCAGGAACGTCGAATTGCTCGAGCAGGTCGTGGGCGCGGCTTTTTGCCTCGGTGCTGATGCCGCCGCGGAATGTTTCGGGCAGCAGCACGTTTTCGAGGGCGGTGAGTCCGTCAAAGAGTCCGAAATCCTGAAAAAGAAAGCCGCAATGCGTTCCCCGCCACTCGTCGCGCTGATTTTCCGAGAGGCGGGTGAGATCGGTCTTGCCCCAGCAGATCCGGGCGTTGTCGATTCGAACGATGCCGCTTAGCACCTTCAGAAGCGTTGTCTTGCCCGCGCCCGAGGTGCCTTGAACCGACACGAGCGTGCCCTGGGCAATGTTGAGTTCCGCAATCTCAAGCAGCGTGCGCATTTCGGCGCCGTCCGTGCACGTATAGACGATGTTTCGGGCGTGCAGGTCGAAGCGTTCGGGCATGGGGCGGGTTTCCTTCATCATGAAATGACGCGCCATTCGGCTTCAACAAGGCGCACTAGGCTCACAAACCCTGTTTCAGGATCCGTCGCCGAGCCAAGCTCGAGGATTCCCTCGACTTCAATGGCTTGATTGGGTTGAACGAAGTTGTCCGGATCCTTCAGGTACACCAGCAGAATCGAATCCGGCCAGTCTTCGTCGCTGTTGCAAAAGGGGCAGAGATTGACCGGTGCGCGGCTGAGCACGAGAAAGGAGGCGCCAGCCTTGAGCGGGGGCGCCATGAAGCCGCGCACGACGGTTCGTTTGCCTGCCAGCGATTTGAGTTTTTCGGAAAAACTCAGGCCCAGAACGGAGGCCTGCTCGTACATTTCGTCAAAACCAGGCGCGACGGCTTCGGCGCGGCACGGCACGGCGGACAGCCCCAGAGCCGAAACGGCGGCAAGCGTGAGAAAGAAACGGCGTTGCATGTTGATTTTCAAAGGGGAGCTAAAAGCACGCAGCGCAAACGGCGGTGCGCTGCGTGCCATCGGCGATGCTTGGGGCGACGCCTAGCGGCCGAGCGCCAGAGCTTCAGCCATGACGCGGAAGATTTCCGTCGAATTCATGAAGCCCTTGATCTCATCGGCGTTGGGGCCGCGTGCGGTGACGACGAGGTCATCGACCGTATGCACGCCTTGCGGTTCGTTGCGCGGGAGATTGCCCGGCACGAAGTGGCTGCCGGGGATGTCCTTGTATTGGGCGTTGGCTACGTACTGCCCTTTTTCATTCTTCACGGCAGGCGTGAAGGTGTTTTCTTTCACCGGACGGTAAGTCTCGATGTAGTCCGGGTGGGCGCCGAAGAATACGGCCAGACGCTTGTCGGGATAAAAATCGTCCGGGAAGCCGTCCTGATCCTTATCCGCGTAGTGCGGGTAGCCGGCATTGGCATAGACGCCCACTTTCTCGCGCATGTCGATGCCGGGCTTGTTGTCGTCGACAGTGCCCGCAACCGAGATTGAGTGCGTGTGGTCGCCCGTGACGATCAGAAGCGTATCGGGGTGTTGGTCGCAGTACTTTTGTGCGGCTTCAACGACCTTGTCGAACGCAATGGTTTCCGCAACTGAGCGCGTCCAGTCAAGCGGGTGCGAGAATTTGTCAACAAGGCCTGCTTCGAGCATCAGGAAGAACCCGTCAGGGTTCTTTTCGAGAACCTTGACGGCAGCCTGAAAGCTGTCGGTGAGATCGGGTTGATTGGGGAACTTTTTGACGGTGTTTCCTTTGAATTGATGGCGATCGAGCCAGCCGTCCATGTTGCCGGGATGAAAGAGCCCGAGCAGGCGCTTTTCGCTCTCGGCGGCTTTGAGCATGGCGTCGCGGTCGGTGACGAGTTTGTAGCCGGCGTTTTCAAACAGTTCGATGTAGTTGGTTGCGTCTTTTCGTTTGGACCCTGCAACGGACTGAGGCAGGAAGTAGGCAGAGCCGCCTCCGAGCAGAACCTCGGGTTTGACGTCGTAGAACATGCCCACGATATCGGCCTTGTCGGCGCGCCGGCGCGTGTGCGACACGACGGATGCCGGGGTGGCGTCTTCGAGCTCAGCGTCGCTCACGACGCCGACGGACATGTTGGTTTTGCGCCGGATGAGTTCTGCGATGGTTTCCTGACGGGGATCATCCTGCGTGGCCTTGGTGCGGTCGACGTACACGCCCAGGGCGTTGACGGAGGACTTGTGTCCGGTCATGTAGGCCGAGGCCGTGTTGGCGCTGTCGGCTGCAATGGTGTCCACCGAGCTTGTGCCCAGCAGCGCCATGTGCGGCATGTCGTCCATTGCAAGCGGTGCGTTGTACATACCGTTGACGACGCCCTTGCTCATGATGCGGGCTGCCGTGCGGTGTCCAACGCTCAGGCCGTCGGCGATCAGAAGAATCACGTTTTTGGCTTGACGCTTTTCAGGAGTGGTGTAGAGATCCCAGACCACTGTTTTTGCGCCGCCTTTGCCTGAGACCGTCACCGTGTAGCGTCCGGGTTTGGTGATTTCGACATTGCGCATGAGAACGGCCGATTTGCCGGCATCAATTTCCTGGCCGATGTAGATCTCATCGCCCTTGAGAACCCGACGGTAGTCCTTGCCGTTGATTTCGATGGAAATGTCCTTGCGTTCGACGACGGAATCGAGTTCGACTTTGAAGTCGAATCGCGTGTTGGTCATGAAGCGCGCTTTGTCGACGGGATAAATGTCGGCGGCTTGGGAAAGGCCGCTTGCAAGCGTCAGTACGGCGGCAATCACTGCATGAGCAATTTTGGTATACATGTCTCTTTTAGACTCAATCGAAAAAAGGTGGTTGAGAAAGGTTGCTGCGCAGGCTGTCGGCCTTGGGCGGTCAGATCTGCGTGCGAAGCTGAGTCTAGGTGCAGCGTGTGACACGAACGTGTTGTTTGTCTGACGCGAGGGTGTAGGGACGGTGACAAAAGCATGACGCCGCGGCGGCCTTGAGCATCGGGCAAAAAAAAGCAGCATTTCGAGCTCAGCGTCGAAATGCTGCTTGGGTCACAGAGGTCGTCTCGCCAACTGTGTACGCATCAAGGTGTACCGTCGTCAATTAGCCAAGCACGCGCCGCGTGGGCAGCGTGCGCCGTACTACTACCGCAAAGGTCAGGCAGATCGCGAAGTTCAGGACGGTGTAAAGCGGGATGGCGGCGGCCGTTGGAAAGCTCACCAGCCCCTTGACCCAATGCAGGATGAGCGCGTGAAGGAAGTAGATCACGAAGATTTTGTTGCTCAGCCAGCTCAGTGCCGAAACGATGCGGGGCGATGTGATTCTGAAGGTCGACAGAAACACCAGGAAGCACATGGAGGTAACCACGATGTGCAGCTGGAAGTTGTTGATCCAGTGTTCCGTGGCTTTCAGTGCATGGACGTTTTCCTGAAACAAAAGTGCGAACGTAATTGCCTTGAGCACCACAAAGAGGATGCCGGATGTCAGCCGCACCTTGCGCGTGTCGGCCGGGTTGCTCCAGAGCGTTCGGATGAGATCGTGCGTCAGGCCGCCCAGCAGAAAGAGCATGCCGTAGCCGAAGAAGACCTCAAGTCCGAAGACAGGGATGGTTTTGTCGGCGCCGTAGGAATTGAGCGCGAAGACGATGAAGCTCAGGACCAGAAAGTACACCTTGAAGCTGATGTCGGAGACGATCTTGTCATAGAGCGCCTTGATCAACGGCAGGAAGATGTAGACGCCGATCATGGCGTACAGAAACCACAGGTGGTAGTAGGCGGGTTTGAACAAAAGATCCTGCGGTCTGAACTCGGCGCCGGATGTCAGTGCGGGGTATCCGAGTATCAGAAGACTCCAGACGAGCAGCGGAAACAGAAGGTTCGCTACGCGACCGAACGTTCGTCTCGGATCGGACGTGCTGCTGCGCGGCAGCAGCAGGGCGCCCGAGATCATGAAGAAAAGCGTGGAGGCTTCTCCCTTCAAAAACGACATCCAGAACGTGCCTAGAAGCCATTGGGAGGAGGCGGTGTTGTCAACGGCGTGAAAGTCGGGACTCGCATAGTGGATGCCGATGACGGCAAACATGGCGATGACGCGACCCAGATCGAGCCAGGACACTCTTGAATTGGTGGGTACGGCTTGTGAGGACATAGAGACCTTTCTAAGAGGTGGTTCGAATGCCGCATTCCGAAGCGCTTGTCACGGTTGAACAGGGCAAGCCTGGTGCGGCATGGCGCAAAAGGTCATTCTATGAACTCTCCCGGTGCAGATGCGCGGGTTTGTAACGGTGTTTCTGAAACATGCACGATCCGTAAGATTTGAAATAACTGCTGACGCTTTTTACGTCCGTGCCCTTGAAATGAAAGTCGGGGAAATAATAAATGAGAATTATTTCATTAACGACATGAAAAAAATCGGCTTGCCTCGCAGACGTTTGTGTCAACGTCGCAGGCAAGCCGTAAGCCGATCCCTGACAAAGGGAACCACCAAAACAGTTGAAAATCCGAAAAGTTCGTGTGGGGCGTCTGACGTTTAACGAATGCCCACTGCTTCAATCGGCTGCTCAGTGACGGTTTCAAGCGGCATGACGCGGCTCTGCGCCTTGGAAAAGTCGATTTTCTTGAGGTCGATGCTGCGGATGCGTGCGTTGACGTCGGTCTTGTAATAAAAGATGCCGTTGGTCATGTCGCTGGAGCTTGTCCACTGCGTGGCGCTGACAAGGTCAGTGCGCTGCGTCCGGTCATGCAGCTCGAGCCCGATGGGAATCTCAAAGCTGTTGAGAATGGTGAAGCTGTAGACGGCGGCGTCCCGGGCCGTGGCCAGTGCCGGGGCGCTCGCCTGCATGAAGGCTGCGCGCACGAAGCGCGAAGCCGGTGAAATATCGCCCGGCAGTCCCATCATGCCGGCTCCTACGCCGAAGGCTGACAGCTTGATGTTGCCCCAGTCGACCGGTGCGGCGGGGCCCGTGCGGAGGTTTACGTAGTTGTTGAGATTCGTCATCTGCCAGCGGAAGTCCGGGGAATTCGTGAGAACGCCGAGCTTGTTGTCATGAACCTGCATGATGCCGTCGATGATCTCAATGACGATCTGCTCGCCGCTGGCATCGGCGGCCCTGTAGTGAAGGGTTCCAGCCTGAGGAATGATGGCCGATATACGTATGTTGGGCAGCGATTTCTTCAAGTCCTTGACCGATTCGAAGTTGGCAAGCATCCAGGCGACGAACTGCATGTCCGACACCGTACTGCCGCGCAATTTTTCCTGATAGTCGGGATAGCGGCCGTAGCCGGGAAAGAAGAAGAGACCGGCCGAAAGCCCTTTTTCGTTTAAGCCTTCGACGATGAAGCTGTCATCAAAAATGCGTACGCCGACATAGCCGAATTTTCCGACGTACTTCATGGCAGGGCCGTTGACCGTTCGTGTTTGAACGGTAAGTCCTCGGCCGTTTACGACAAGTCTGCTGTCGAGCTTGCTCTCACCCCACTCGATGGATCGGGCAACGAGGCGGGCGTTGTCGCTCGAAGTCAGCGTGATGCCCGTGCAGGCCAGTGCGGGAGCAACAAGACTCGCTCCGAAGGTAAGACAAAGACTGATCGCCTTCAGCAGAGGAAATCTCGGACGGCGTTGACTCATTTCGATTCTCCTTGTCGGAAGACTGGCGACAAACAGGCTCCGCATCAAGCTAATTCTCAGCGGGAGTCAAAATGCATTTTAGGTTGGTTCATTCCTTCCGTGCAGATCCGTGCATCGTAACGACGCCTGCATTGACGTAAGGATCTCAAAAGCCAGCGTTCTTTTCATAGGATGAGGAAAGGCATTTTGTTTGGTGCAGGCGTTTTGCCGTCGGCACGAAAACGAAGACAGGCGCTTTTCAATCCTTGCGTACCGTCAATTGGGTGAGCTGTCGGCGTTGATCATCCAATGACGGAATGTCTGCGAAACGGAAGAACTCCGTGAGCGGATCGGCCGATTGGGATTCGAGAAGACATTTGTGTCTGCTGTCAAACGCCAATCCTCCGTGCCACGAGAGGATGGCGCAGCGGCTCCAGCAGGCCTGCCGGTGCTTTTGCGTAAAGCGTTCCTTGCGAATGACAAAAAGCGACGGGAAGCGCACGGCGATCGAGGCCATCAGTCGGTCGATGGCTCCCTGCATGCCCGAGTGATCGGCTTCGTCGCGCACGTAGAACACCTGCCGGGCCAGCGGGTGCGGTTCGGAATACGATCCCGTCGTGAGCCAGAACTTTCGGAGAAAGGTTTGCAAGTGCGCGAGGTTGTCGCCAGGATATTCCTGAGGTTCGTGTTCTGCTTCGGAAATCTCCCAGACCCAGGTGGATTCGGGAAGCAGATCAAATGAAAGATCGGCACGCTCAATGGCGGCGCAGACGGAACTGAGCAGGTAATCGGCCGTCATGTCCGCGCAATTTTGAGTGAAAGCCAGAGCGAGGTTGTGGAAATTGCTCAGAAATTGCTTTAGCGATGGTGCAGTGTTCGTGCCGGCGGAGGTGTCGTAAACCTGCCTGATCCCGTGTTTGCTGAGAACGCACAGGTAGGTGGCGACAATCGTGCGGGCCAGCTGCGGCACCCGGGTTAAATCAAGCGCCGGCGTCTCCTCGTTTGGCTTTCGGTCGAGCTGCAAGAGACAGTCCTTCCAAAGCGCCGGCAGCATATCAATGACAGGCAGCAAGTAGGAGGGAGCAAGCTGATGTCTCTGCTCGATGGGAAACAGCCAAAGCAGTGATGCAAGCTGCTCATCCTGCGCATGATTTTCCTTCTGAAGTTTTTGTGCGGCCTCCAGGGCCGTGGCCGAAGAGATTATTTCAAAGCTTGAGCTTGTCGCCGCAAGCAGTACTGTCGTCAGGCGCCGAGCCTTTTCGAGAGCGGTTGGCGTGTTGGGAGTTGCGGAATTTGAACGATTCATCGAAATTTGCCCAAAAGAAAGCGGTCACAATCCAATGCCGTTTTTCATTCCCAAGGCAATCAGTCGCTGACAGCCTGCAGGGTGAAACGCTGGCGTTTGCGTTGGCATGTGCTGACATTGTGGTTGAGGCTGCGTCATACTTCGTCGCAATTGCCACAGGCTCGGCCTACGTGGAGAGGTTTGCTTGCAAAAAGTTTGAAGAGAAAGGGCGCCGCACGCAGGCTGCGGATACAAGCGGTTGTGATTTCCGAAAAAGACTAGGCATCTGTCGCATTGACAGTTCTAGACAGCCGGTGTGTTGCGTTTTTGCCTTTGTCGTGTCCTCATTGTGTTGAGTCTTAAGCACGGCGTTCCTGCTCTTGCTAGATTTCAGTGACGTGCCTGTTGCTGCAGACAGGCGCTTTGAAACAAGCAAGGAGTATGTATGCGCAAAACCTTCCTCGCCGCGCTGTGCGGCGCCGTGCTTTCGGTTGGACTTGCCGCGCCGGTATTTGCCGGCGATCGTCTTGATAACATCGTCGGGACGAATACGCTTCGCGTCGGAACCCCCGGGGACTATTGGCCGTTTTCGTTGAAGAAGGACGGACAGTTCGTTGGCCACGACATTGAACTTGTTGAAGAAATCGCCGCAGTGTTCGGCTGGGAGGTCGAATTTGTTCAGACAAGCTGGAAAACGATGGCTGACGACCTCGGCAACAACAAATTCGACGTTGTCGTCGGCGGCATCACGCGTACGCCGGCACGCATTCTCTTTGCGGACTTTTTGCCGGCATACGCGCCCTTCGGCAAGGTGGCGCTCGTCAACATCAAGAACAAGGATCGCTTCAAAACGCCTGAGGATCTCAATCAGCCCGACGTGCGCGTCATCAAGAACCCCGGCGGCACCAACGAGCAGTACGTGCTCACGCACCTCATGAAAGCTCAGGTCTCTACCCACGATAAGAACTTCGAAATCCCCGGTTTAATTGCCGCCGGCAAGGGCGACGTGATGATTACGGAAACGGCTGAGGCGCTTCAGTACGCCAAGAAGTACAAGGAGCTCTACGCGGCCTACATTGACAAGCCGCTCACCCCGGTCAACTACATGGGATTCATGCTGCCGACCGATGACGCCGACTACGCAAGAGCGATGAACTACGCTTGGGATCTGCTTGACCGCAGAGGCGAGCTGAAGCAGCTGCAGGTGAAGTGGATCGACTGATCCCGCGGTGAATTCCGTCGGCTGCACCCGCTCTTTCGGGGCGGCTCGGCCAATGAAGACCCGGCCAATGAAGGTTGGCGAAAATCCGGCGCAGACAGTAGGCTGTCCGCGCCGTTTTTGTGGCCCCTCACAAAACGCTTTTACAAAAGAAAAAAAGGAACCGCAATTCATGCGCAAAACGCTTTTGCTTTCAGTTGTTGCCCTCGCATCTACGTTTGTCGCCGGCTGCGCCTCCGTTTCGAGCGTCGACGACGGCGCTCGCGTCTACAACGACAAAATGAGCCGTGCAAAGAATCTTGTCGCTCCCTGGGGAATCACGAGCGTCAGAGACGTCAAGGCTCCTGAGGACGCACCGCTTGCCGATGACGGGTCGCTGCTGTTTGATGCCGCGGGCTGGGCCTCGAGCTTTCACGCCGCCGCGGGCAGCGGCTTTCTCCCCGGAACGGGAAACTGGGGCAGCGCTCTTGGTCTTGGACTTGGCGTTTCGCTTCTTTCCAGCGCCCTTGGTCCGGCTCCCGTGATCGAAAGAACCTTTGCGATGGGTTATGTGCCGCAGACCTCGGCTCCCACGTTCGGTGAGGCCCGCCTTGTCTTTGGCAAAGCGTGGTCGCAGGCGATGGAGTCCACCTTGAAGGACCTCTTTCCCAAGGCAACGATCAAGGTCGAAAACGCCGACTACAAGGACGTGATGCTGATCGACGGCCTGCACGTCGAGGCAGTGACGGTGGTGGACGAATCGATGGGGTGCTTCGACTACGACGTCAAGCGCCCGCGCGAGGATCACTGCACGATCTCGCTCAACATGAGAAAGGCCAAGGAAGTGGTGACGGTGCCGCCTGCCTACTTTGGCGAGCGCAGCGTCAAGGAGCTCTCCTACCGCATTCCCGGCGCAGAGATCGACACGCTCTCGGGGCAGAAGAACGCCGTCAACTGGACGAACGTTCTGAGCGCATCCGTCAGATACCTGCCCGAGAACATGATCATCTTTGCCGGCATCCGCAAGATCGAAGACGGAAAGAAGACGCCCCCGATGGTGCTTGAAAAGGACAGGATCAACTTCTTCGTCAGGCCCGCCGTCAAGAAGGATTGATGGACTGTGGGCCATATTCGGGCTATATAAAGCCTTTTGTCCCGATCAGCCGGCTCCTGCGTGAAGGGGCAAAACAGGGAAGAAAAAAGGGAGAAAGTTTTTTTTAAGAACCTTCTCCCCTGTGAGGCTTCTCGCGATGACAGCCGGAGCTCGGAAAAACTCCGGCATTCAGCGCTTTATATGCTCACCGGATTAGCGCTTTGCCACTTCGCGGCCGGCAATCATGCCGTTGGTGATGCAGTCGGTAATGGCGCACGAACCCAGACGCACGGCGCCGTGCACGCCGCCCGTTGCTTCACCGGCCGCATAGAGACCGGGGATGACCTTGCCCGTGACGGACATGACCTCGGCCTTGGGCGTGGTGAGAATGCCGCCCATGCAGTGGTGCACCTTCGGCAGCAGTCGCGTGACGTACCAGGGGCCTTCGGTCTGGGGCTTCAAGTCGGCGTTGACGCGGCGGCCCAGAGGGTCGACCTTCGTTTCAACGGACTTGTTGACCTCGGCCACCGTCTTCTTGAGCTTTTCAAGCGGAATGTTGTGGGCCTTCGCCATCTCTTCGAGCGTGTCGTAGCGCATGCAGACCTTGTTCTTCAAAATGCGCTGCGTCCAGCCCGGACGAATGACCTGGAAAAGCTCCTCGCACTTCTTGTCGCCCACGGAGAGGCACTCATGACCCTGATTGGCGCGGACCATTATGGCGTCGGAGCGGATCTTGCGGTCGGCGAGTTCGTTCACAAAGCGCTCGCCCGTCGCAGCATCAATCCAGAAGCCGTAGGCCTGCGTGTGGCCGGCCCAGGCCCAGCCGAGGCCGAAACCCTTTTCGTCGGGGCTCGTGTAGGGCAGGCACTGAATCCAGTCCTCCTGCGTCATCTGCACGCCGGCTTGCGCGGCAACGCGCCACGCCTGCCCGGTTGCGCCGGGCTGGTTCGTCGACTGGAACTTCTCGCCCAACTTCGGATCGAAGATCGAGCGGTACTGCGCGTCGGCGCCAAAGCCGCCGTAGGCGAGCACGACGCCCTTCTTGGCGCGGATCATCTTGACTCTGCCCGAGTTCTCACGCGGGAAGCGGTAGCCTTCGCGCACCTCGAGGCCCTCGACTTCGCCCTTGTCGTTGAGAATGATTTTTTCCATGCGGCAGCGCACGCGGGGCTTGACGCCCAACTTCTTGAGCGCTTCGAGCTGCTTGGTGACGATGCCCGAGCCGCTGCCGTTTTTGAGGTAGCAGCTTCTCGGAACCGAGTGGCCGCCTTCGTGCTTGAGAATCGTGTCGGAGAATTCAACGCCGAGTTCGTTCACCAGCACGTTGTAGGCCGGAAGGGCTTCTTCGGTGAGGGCCTTGACCTTTTCGGGATAGTTCATGTAAAGGCCGGCTTTGAGCATGTCCTGCGCCATCTGCTCAGGGGAGTCTTTGATGCCCTTGACCTTTTGTATTTCCGTGCCCGGCACGCCCATGATGCCGCCGTTGATGATCGAGTTGCCGCCGGCAGAAGGCATTTTTTCCAAAATGACGACTTCGCAGCCAGCTTTTTTTGCCATATAGGCGGCCATCAGCCCGGCAAATCCGGAGCCGACAACGATTACGTCGACCGTTTCATCCCATTGCGGTGTTGCGGCCATGACGCTCTGTGCGCCAGCAAAAAGGCCGATTCCGCCAAGAGAAGACTTCAACAGCGATCTGCGGGAAATTGTCATATCTCTCTCCTTCTGATGTGGTAGTCAAAGGGTTCTTGTCCCTTTGTTGTTCAAAGAGTGTATGCACGAAAGAAGAGGGGAAATTGCTACAATTTCAATTAGATTGCAAAAACAGCAATCTAGGCGTGGGTACTTATGACACCGGACAATAATCTTTTGGCTTGGAAGGTGATTTCCTGCATCGGGCACGGGGGCGGCGTCAAGCGAGCCTCTATTGCGCTGGGGCTCGACCAATCCCAGTGCACGCGGTTGATCCAAAATCTGGAGGCGCAGTTGGGCGCAGTGCTCACGGATCACGACGTCAGACCGGTTGGACTCACTGCGCTCGGGCGGCGTGTCCTGCCGCTAGTCGAGCAGATGGTCGAGAGCCATTCACGTCTTCGGCAAATGATTGACGACGTCTGCTGCGGCAGTTTGAATCTATTTATCGCAATTCCGGCCAATACGCCGCGGGAAAGCAGCTTTGCGAGCATGTGCGCCTACGAAGCCGTCGATCCCCATCTGCACCTCTCGATCATCACGGACAAGGATCACGAAGATCTTCACCCGGGGAGCGTGGACATTGTCTATCTGCCGTATACACCCAGACCCTCGTCGGACCTCTGTATTCGCACTTTGGGTTCAATTCTGAACGTGCCCGTTGTCGCCCCCGCGTACCTGGCACGCCACGGTGTGCCGCAGGAGCCTGCCGATCTGGCTGGACACGTGATTTTTCTGCGCGGCGGCCGTTGGTATCCGCAAACCCAGTACCTTGAACGAGGGCTCGAGCGCGCGCCGCTCGTCTCTAAACGCGCGCATGTCGGAGACGCCTTGACCTGCCGACAGGCCGTATTGAGCGGCGCGGGCATCGCATTGGATTTAGCCTACGCCGTGGTGAAGTCGGATGTGGAGGCAGGCAATCTTGTGCCGGTGCTGCGAGGCTGGCATCGACCGCAATGGCTGCCGTCAATCGTCTTTTTGGCGACGCACCCGCAGCGCACGCGCATCGAAAAATTTGTCGATTTTTTCGTGAGGGAAGAGTCAGCGGCTTTGGAAAAACGACTTCAGGAAGTCAATCAGGTGCTCGGCATGCTGGCGAGTTCGCGACAATAAGCAACCATTTAGTCCGTCAATAAGAAACCAATCAATCGAAGAGGATTTCTCTTCAAGCAGTGATTGTTTTTTGTCGCAAAAACAGATGCAGGAGTATGAGTTGGATTTGAAATGCGTCAATGCTGATCGCAAACAGCATAAAGCCTCGTATAGACATTTCGTACTTCAATGTTGTCCACCCTACGGGTCTTCGCGTTCAGGTGGTTGCGAGTATTCAGTGCGCCATAAATGCGATCGATACGAATCTCGGAGCTCAAGCCAATGAGATCAAATCATTCGAGCAAGGGAGGCACAGGTGCGCAAAGAATTTACACCAAAGACAAAGTGAAGCACTTGTAGCCAATAGACGACAGTTGCTTCACTTTTTGCTCAATTCCGTCCGGATGTCAGAATGCATAGCCGATGGAGACGGAATAAATATTGGCCGACAGGTCGTGACTCTTACCGCTGTCCAAGTCGCTGCTCTCAAAACTTGAATAGTCCTGCCCGCGCATCCATAGATGGGCATAGCCTATATCGACATTCCAGTTTTCCCATCGCAAGCCAGTGCCCAAACTGACGCCCGTGCGGCCGTGTCCCGGCACCATGAAGTCTGCGTGGGCTTCGTTGGTGACCGACGTTTCGTGCCAGACGCCTGCGCGCAGGGCAAGCCAGTCCATGGGTTCGTATTCCACACTGGCATTGAAGTTCCATCCGTTGCGCCATTTTTTGGCGGAGCTTGACTCAAAGTCGGAATCAAATCTGATGTTCAGGGAATCATAAGTTGACCAACGAGTAAAAACGGTTCCTAGTTCGATGCTGAGATTGTCCAAAGGATAGTAGGTCAGGCCCACGGCAAGGGAGTCAGGTAGACGCACTCTGCCGTGTACGCCGGTATCAATAGCGTGAGGCACTTGATCCATTTCAGCCAACAGATTCGCATCATTGCGGGAAAAGTCGGCCGAGCCATCAATACGGAGTGTAACTGGACTCTTGTAGGCAAGGCCCAGAGAGAGCTTGTCCGTCATGCGGACATGAACGCCCAAGTGCACCCCAACTCCCCAATGCGAGCCGTCAAGCGTCATCTTGATGTCTTCTGCCTTCTTGGAGCCGGCACTTGAGAGCTGGAAGCATTGAATTTGCTTTCCCATGGTCAAGCTGGCGTGCATGATTTCCACGCCGGCGGAAAGAGACAGGGCGTCGTTGACCTTCACGGCCAGCGTGGGCACGAAGGAAAACGTCTGGAATTTGATGTCGGTTAGATCGTAACGCCCCGCCCAGTTGTCAGGAAACTCATTGTCAAGGCCGAAGCGCGAGAAGAGCCCCAGGCCCAGCCACAAATGCTCGTTAAGCTGATGGGTTAGATAGGCGTACGGTGCGGACAGAATATGAGCTCCCGTGGTCGTAGACGAGAAGCTGCCGTCTTTTTCATATAAATCAAACGTGCTCTCGGGGGTAACGGCGGCATAACCGACCATGACGTGCGTACCGGGCAAACGGGTAATGCCTGCAGCGTTGTAGGCGATGGCTGAAGGATCGTCCGCACGTCCCACCATGCCTCCTGCCAGTGACAGGCCTCTTGCACTCCATTGCGTCAGGGAAAAACCTTCGGCTTTTGCCACAGTCATCTGACATGCGCACAAAAGACAGACTGCAGGTATGACATACTCTTTTTTCATATGCATCTCCGCAACGAAATTCAGATCGTATCTGACAGTCGAAAGAGGATCACCCACAATGATTATATGTTATTGGTTCGGTTGCTCCGTTTTGATGGCTGTTTTTCTAGGTTGTTGAGAAGGGGTGCTCCCGACAGAAACCGAGGGGATGAATCTTTTGAGAATGCAGAGTGCTTCCCAGCGGTGATGAACAGTCCGCCGTGAAGCAAAACGTCTGGCGTTGGCGCACTAAGGACTCAAACGGGAAATTTTGTGAGCTCAATCCGATAGAGTGCGGTGCGTACACGCTTCTTGATCCCTCAAGAATGCGGAAGAGGCTCCATCGTTCCCACGCTGACGCCTTATCCCTGAACTCCCTGTTACCTGCTCCCCATAGAGCTTGATTCAGGTTAAAAAATTTCCATTTTCTCGTTTTAGCTCTCTGATTTTGTTCAAAAAACTTTTCAGGGAGTTTTCTTTTCATGTTAAAATACTCCCTACGTTATATATAGGGATTTGAAATGCCTGAGTTGTCCGCAAATTCCCCCGTCAACTGGAATTTCACCGCCGAAACCAACGCCCAAGGTCGCACATACATCAAGGCCTACAAAATGTGCTGGGACAAAGTGGCTAAAAAGCCCAAACGTGCCATGCGCCGTCATGTCGGTCGTCTCATGCCCGATGACAGCATCGCCATGTCCGAGAAGTTTCTGATCGATCACCCCCAGTACGCCGGAAAGCAGTGGTTCTGGGGCGCTAACAAACGTCCCGTCTTGCTTGAGGAGTACCTCAACGATTTCCCTCGCAAGCCGGGGCTGGAAGTCGATGAAGAGGAAAACGCTTTATTGCCGACTCTCAATGTCGGTTTGACGTGGGCCGCTGTCGAAATTGCCAAATCGCATGGCATCCTTGAGCATCTTGTGGAAGTATTCGGCAAGCAGCTGGGCAAAAAGCTTCTTTATCTGGCCATCTACAAATTGGCCGGCGGCACGTCCATGATGACCTTTGATCTTTGGCGGCAACAAAATTGGTTGCCTGAGGATGCGCCTCTTTCAGGACAAAAAATTTCAGAGATTCTGGCTGCCGTCAAAAAAGAACAAGTCCTCGACTATTTCGAACGCCGCCATAGACGTCAGGGAGAAATTTGGGAAAAGATTTTCGAAAAGAAGCCGGAACTGAAGGGGCAGAAAATCGAATACGCTCTGGACAGCACATCCATATCGACTTATTCGGAATCCATTGCCGAAGCTCAGTACGGACACGCTAAACGCGATCCCGATCTCAAGCAGGTTAACTTCACCGTGGTGTGTGACCAACGCACAGGTGACATTGTTTTTGCACATCTGTACGATGGTGCCGTCAATGACAGCTCTTCACTGCTTGATGTTCTGATGTTGATGCAGGAAGCTCGGTTTGATCTGAGCCGCAACATTTTTGTCACGGATCGCGGTTACTCGACACTGATGAATGTGCAGAAGATGCTCAATCTGGAGTTGTCGTTTCTGCAAGGCGTGAGGATAAACGAAGACGCCGTTGAGCTGGCCTTCGACAAACACATGGAAGCGTTGAAGAACGGGGCCTTTTACGACGGAGATCTGGGAGTTTGCGCCTATACGTATGCCGAAGATTGGCAGCAAAACTGCTCCTGCGGCAGACTCAACGCCAAAGTGAAAGTACACCTGTATCGGATGGACAAGGTCTTTGACGAGCAAAGAGCTTTAATTTGGAAGAAGGCCTCGGAAATCATTACTTTGTTGAAATCTGCTCGCAGAGTGCCTTCCGATCTATGGGATGCCTATCGCCGATTTATCAAGGAAAGAGTCGACGAACAAGGACGAAAACTCTGGGCATTGGACACGACAAAGATGGATCAAACGGCCGAGCGTGCTTCGCACTTTGTGTTGCGGTCGAATTGCATCAATGATCCGTTTGAAGCTCTGAGGATTTATCGAGCCAGAGGGTTGGTTGAGCAGGATTTCAATCAGCTTAAAAATTGGGTGGATGGAGATCGACTGCGTGTCGGGGCTAGATCTTTGCAGGGGAAGGTATTTGTGACTGCGTTGGCTACTGGACTGCGCATGATCATGATGTCTACGGCTAAGCGAGTGGAAAGCGGCAATTTGCAGCTCAAGATTCCGAACAACTCCATCGATTCGTTGATCAAAAATCTGGAACTTTTTCGTGCGGATAAAAGGAAAAACGCCAACGCTTGGGTGAGAAATACTATCCCCGCCAAGCGTCGGCGTTTGTTTGAGCTCCTCGGACTCCGCGAGCCCCCTCGCGTCTTCCGCGTGGGGAGCATGTAAAGCGGAGTTCAGGTTTAAACGACGTTTTCGGGGGGTCAATTCAAAGGACGCTTGACAGATTTTTGAGCACCGAGACAGGGACGACCTTAGCGTAGCGAGCCATATCGAATGATGGGTAGATTGATGGGTAGAGCGAGAAAAAACTTGCTTTTCGGCCATTCTACCCATCAATCTACCCATCAATAATTGCTCGGTCTGTACAGAACCAAGACGAACTCACTCGAACGCAAAAACACTGTAAACCCTTGTAAATAAAGGGAAAAATGGCGATTGATAAAGAAAAACCGGACGACCTAGGATCGTCCGGTTTGAATAGTTGGCGGAGAAGGAGGGATTCGAACCCTCGAGACCAGTTATTTTTGATCTGCACCCTTAGCAGGGGTGTGCCTTCAGCCACTCGGCCACTTCTCCGACCGCGCAAATTCCACCATACATGGAAAAGCAATTGCGGTGAGCGCTGAATATTACAGAAAAGTTCGGATGATTGCAAAAACGCCATTACAAAAATCGGCATCAAACATTCGCAGCTGCCTGAGGCCAACTAAAATCCGCTCAACGAATTTTGTCCGAGCCAAATGAACCGACTTTTCTTTCTGGGTTTTCTCTTTACCGTCATTGCCTCCGTCTTTTGGGGCGCCATGGGTACGGCCGTGCAGCATCTGTTTCAGATCAAAAGCGGCTTTTTTGCTCTGGGTCTTGTGACGTTGCGTCAGTTGTCAGCCGGGGTGCTGTTTGTGGCTATCGGCACGCTGATCATGCCTCGAAAGATGTGGTCGATTTTCAATGACCGCAAGCTTTTATTGGAAATCCTCACGAGTGGTGCGCTGGTGTTTTTGGCCCACTTCTGCTTTTTTCAATCGATTTCCTACTCCAATGCCGGCACCGCTGCGATTTTTCTGACGCTCAATCCCATGCTGGCCGGTCTGTGGCTGACGCTGGTAAGAGGTACGAAGATGTCGTCCGTGGAGTGTATTTGTGCCGTATTGGCCGCTGCCGGCGTAGCGCTGATGGTGACCGATGGCGACTTCTCCGGTCTGAAGTTCTCGCCGATGGCCGTCGTATGGGGACTCTGTTCGGCAGTGTTTGCAACGGCCTTCAGCATTCAACCGCAGAAGCCTTCGGCAAAGGCCGGTGTTACGGTTGTTGTGGCATGGGCATTTCTCTTCGGCGGAGTGATTGCTTCTTTCTTCTGCCCGCCCTGGACGCTTAATGTAAATTGGAACTGGGTGGTGACGGCCGATTTTGCCTTTATCGTGGTTTTTGGCACGGTGGCGGCATTCTGGCTTTATCTTACCGGGTTGAAATACATTTCCCCGGTGGTCTCCGGTTTGGTGGTGTGTCTCGAGCCGCTCTCTGCCATCGTTTTCTCGATGGTGCTTTTGGGGGATGTGCTCGGACTTTGGCAGGCAGTAGGCGTGGTGCTGGTGCTTGCCAATATCTGCCTGCTTGCTTTGGCGCGTCGATAGGTTAAATCGAAGTTTTGTTCGATTGTGCCGAGATGCGTGATGCTATCTCGGCAGCACGCTTTTGGGCGTCGCGATATGAAAATTCGCAGCCGCACCATGTTTGGTTGTAAAAACCGTAGAACTTCAAAAGCGCATTGCGGCGGTCCTGCAGACCGTCTTTTCTCCAGTTCTTGTCCCAGTATTGAACGTCATCGTACTGAGCAGCCGCTTCTTTGCCTGCAGCATTGACCTGGTCAAGATTTTTCCAGCGGCTTGAGGCCAGGGTGGTGGTAAAACGGGCAATGCCACGGTCGTGGGCCAGCTTGGCCGCTGCACGCAGGCGAACTGAGAAACAGACCGTGCATCGGCGGCCGCGTTCGGGTTCATTTTCGAGTCCCTTGACGGCATCAAGCCATGCGTTGTGGTCCCAGTCGCCGTCGACGACCTCCACGCCGAGTTTTTGACAGTGTGCCGTGAGTTCGTTTTTTCTCTTCTCGTACTCGGCCTGAGGGAAGATGTTAGGGTTGAAATAGAAGACGACGGGACGGATGTCGTGAGCGAGCATCCACTCGAGCACGGCCGCGGAACACGGCGCGCAGCAACTGTGAAGAATGACTGTTTCCATGGTGGCTAAGTTTAGCCTCGCGGATGTGACAAAAGCCTGAATTCGCAAAAAAATATTGGGTCTCTGTGTTTACTTTATGTCGGTTTTGTGTCAGAATGCGGACTCTCTAATTTTTTTGGCGCACCGGATTTGCGCCCGCGACCGATCGAGATACGACGGCGCCGGCAATCCCGTGCGATGTATCAACAACTAACATCCTAGGATCAGGTGCTTATCAATGCCCACCATTCGCGTTAAGGAAAACGAACCCTTTGAGGTTGCGCTTCGTCGTTTCAAGCGCACCATCGAAAAGTCCGGCCTGCTGACCGAGCTTCGTGCCCGTGAGTTCTACGAAAAGCCCACGGCAGAACGTAAGCGCAAGAAGGCTGCTGCCATCAAGCGTCACTACAAGCGTCTTCGCAGCATGATGCTGCCCAAGAAGCTGTACTAATCGCTCGCGCAGTACAGACTGAAGCCGGCATTGATTAAGACGCCGGAATTAGCTTGATAAGCCAGAGAAAGACGGCCGTCTCGACAGTGAGTTGGCCGTTTTTTCTTGCAGTTGGAGAAAAAGAATGACGATCAAGGAACGCATTACCGAAGACATGAAGAGCGCCATGCGTGCACACGATACGGCACGCCTGTCGGCTCTGCGCTTGCTGCTGGCCGCTATTAAGCAGCGCGAAGTGGATGACCGCGTTGAGGCCACCGACGAACTCGTGACCGGCGTCATTGGCAAGCTTATCAAGCAGCGCCGCGACTCCGTGAAGCAGTATACGGATGCCGGCCGCGCTGACCTCGCGCAGAAGGAACAGGACGAAATCGATACGTTGTCGGTGTACATGCCCGCCCAGATGTCCGACGACGACATCAAGGCAATCGTGGCGGCAGCTATCGAAGAAACCGGCGCCAGCGGCATGGCTGCCATGGGCAAGGTCATGGGCATCGTCAAGGCCAAGTGTGCCGGCAAGGCTGATATGGGTCGCGTGTCAGCGCTTGTGAAGGCAGCTCTGTCGGCCTAACAGGCGTTTCAGGCGCAATGAGCTGCAGTCCGATTCGGGCTGTAGCGCTGAAGGAAGCTGCGGTGAGCACCAGGCCGGCGAGCAATCGTCTCGGTTCGGCGCACCGCAGTTTTTGTTTTTTCACTCTTTTTTCTGGCAGCAAATGATCCCGGAGAGTTTCATTCAAGAGCTTTTGAGCCGCATTGACATTGTTGAAGTGATCAACAAGGTCTCGCCCTTGAAGCGCACCGGGAAGAATTTCATGTGCTGCTGTCCGTTTCACAAGGAAAAGACGCCGTCTTTTTCCGTGAGCCAGCAAAAGCAGTTCTTCAAGTGCTTCGGCTGCGGAGCATCCGGCAATGTCATCGGCTTTCTCATGCGCTATGAGGGGCTCTCGTATCCGGAAGCCATCCGAAAACTTGCCGAATCGATCGGTATGACGGTGCCCGAAGCCCCGCGTGAGCGTGAACAACGCACGCGTGTGCGCTCGCTGACCGACATGATGAAGGCGGCTTCCGACTACTATTGCGCCAGTCTGAGAACCAATACCCGCACGATTGAGTATCTCAAACGTCGCGGCATCACGGGAGAGACGGCCGCTCGCTTTGCGCTGGGCTATTCGCCTGATTCATGGCAACCGCTCAAGGACGTGTTCGGCGAGCAGTACGCCAGCAAGGATCTCGAAGAAGAAGGCGGCTGCGGACTTGTGATTCACAACGGAGACAAACGTTACGATCGTTTCCGTGGGCGTCTGATGTTTCCGATCCGCAATCCACGCGGCCAGGTGATCGCCTTTGGCGCCCGAACTCTCAACGGCGACGAGCACCCGAAGTATCTCAATAGTCCCGAGACGGCGCTTTATCACAAGAGTCGTGAAATCTACGGTCTCTATGAGGCCTCAGCCAGCATCCGCGAAAAGCATCGCGCCATTGTCTGCGAGGGCTACATGGACGTGATACAGCTTTCGCAGGCGGGTTTTACCGAAGCGTGTGCGGCACTCGGTACGGCTGTGACCGCCGAGCATGTGCAAAAACTCTTGCGTTCGGTTGATACGGTTTACTTCAGTTTCGACGGCGACAGCGCCGGTCAGCACGCGCTGCGTCGCGCTCTGGAGGCGGCTCTGCCCGTTGTGGAAGACGATCAGGAAATCCGTTTTGTCGTTCTACCGCCCGAGCATGATCCCGATAGCCTCATCAAGGAAAAGGGAGCTCAGGCCTTTGAAGACGAATTGAAAAAGAGCCTGACGCTTACGCAGTATTTCGTGCGTTCGGTGTCCGAAGGCAAGGATTTGGGCACGGCCGAAGGCCGCAGCCAGTTTGTGGCAGAAAGTAAGCCCCTGATAGTGTCGATGCGCTCGGCGCCCATTTTGCGCAAGCAGTTGGTGGGCGAACTCGCCATGCACGCTCGCATGAGCCCTGATGAAGTTGAGCGCTTATGCGGCATTGCCACAGTAAGAAAGCTCCCTGCAGCCAACCCCGCAACGGGGATGCGCTTTGACGCGCGGCGCAATCGAAGCTACGGAGGCGGTGCGTTACGAAAGCCCTTTTTCGGCACTGGCGCCGAACCCGTGTCGCTAGCTCCCACAGGAGATATTCGCGAGCGCTTGCTGCAAAACATCCTCAACTACCCGGCGCTGGCCGTGGAGTTTTCCTCCCGCATCGAAGAGGAATTCGTCGGCAGCGAGGTGGAAGCCGCCCGCGAAATTCTTGAAGTCTGGCGCACCGTGACCGGAGAAGAGGAGCCGCTGTTGCAGAGTCAATTGATTTTGGAGCGATTGCAGTCAAGTCGGCACTACGCACACTACTGTGATCTGGTGGCGCGAGAGATGGTGCTGCAAACACCGGAAAATGCCGCTCGCGTCGAGGTGGAGCTCACGTTTGACCGGCTTGAGCTTCAGCGCATCGAAGCCAATCTTATGCAGGCTACGCTCGAAGCCAAGCCCGACATCCGGCGCGTCATGGGACTTGACGCCAAGCGCAAAGTTCTCAAGGCCCGCATCGATGAAGTGCAAAAGCAGTTTGCGCTTCACCATGGTGCGGACATCTAGCCGATCGGATTGAGCACGAGCGTGAGCGCGATCGCCCACATCACAAGGGCGATCAGCGTGTCAAGAATGCGCCATGCCTTCGGGTTTTGAAAGATTGGAAGCAGGAGTCGCGCTCCGAAACCGAGACCGGTGAACCACAGTACGCTTGCCGTTAGGGCCCCCGAGGCAAATGTCCACTTCAAATCCTTGCCGTACTGAGCGGCAATGGAGCCGAGCAGCACGACCGTATCCAGATAAACGTGCGGATTTAGAAATGTGAAGGCCAGACACGATGTGATTGCCTTCATGAGTGAGCCCGCGCCGATCTCCGAAATCTCCATTGACCCGTTGCCCGAAGCCGCTCGCCTTGCGGCTGAGAGCCCGTAGACCGTCAGAAAAAGCGCGCCGCCCCAGCGGAACAACTCCAGAAGCCACTCGTTGGTTCGTATCAGCGCACCCATCCCCGCTACGCCAGCGCAAATGCAAAGGATGTCGCCTCCGATGCACACGAGAACAACCGGCAGCACGTGCTGACGGAGCAGGCCCTGTCGGAGGACAAAGGCATTTTGCGCTCCGATGGCAATGATGAGACCGGCACCGGTTCCCAGACCGGAAAGAAACGTGGCAATCATGTGGCAAATCAAGTTCGGTGCGCGAAGGAAATGCACCAGAAACGGTTGAGGCTAAAGCAATGTGCTGATCCGCTTCGGAGCAGTCGATGTTGCACACGAAGGAATCGACGGAGGAGCACTTTAGCCCAAAGTGAGTCGGTTGGTGCGTGCGTTCGTCGTGTTTTTGGGCGAACTCATGCGATTCAACAGTGCTTTCTTGCAATCTGGCACAGCGATTGCTTGTGTGGCAGATGGAATTTGTGCAACCAAAAAAAGGAGGCCGCGCATGAAATTCATAGTTGCTGTCATCAAACCTTTCAAGCTCGACGAGGTACGCGAAGCGCTGTCCGAAGCCGGCATCAACGGGCTTACGGTGACCGAAGCCAAGGGTTTTGGCAGGCAGAAAGGGCACACGGAGCTCTACCGAGGTGCCGAATACGTGGTGGATTTTCTGCCCAAGGTAAAGCTCGAAATCGCCGTATCGGACGATATGGCCGAAGTCGCCGTTGAAACGATTCAAAAAACGGCATACACGGGAAAAATCGGAGACGGAAAACTTTTTGTCTTTGATCTGGCTGCAGCCGTGCGCATTCGCACGGGCGAAAGAGACGACGTGGCACTTTAGGTCCTACGGCCACATAAAACCAAAATAAGAAACAAACAGGGAGACCATCGATGAATACTTCAACCAAGGGGGCCGTATTGTCGGCACTTCTGACAATTTCGGGGTGCGCAGCTGCCGACACGGTCGAAAGCGCGATTGACAAGGCTGATGTTGCCTGGATGCTAGTGGCAACGACTCTGGTGCTTTTCATGACAATTCCGGGGATCGCGCTTTTTTACGGCGGAATGAGCCGAAAGAAAAACGTGCTCTCCGTGCTGGCGCAGACAACGGTAATTTGTTGTGCTCTTACTTTGCTGTGGTTTGTCGCGGGCTATTCGCTCGCATTTGCCCCGGGCAACGCTTTCGTCGGCGGCCTGGATCACGCGTTTTTGCGGGGCATTGACATCAAGTCGACGACGGGCAGTATTCCCACGTATCTTTTCGTCATCTTCCAGATGACGTTTGCCGTGCTGACGGCGGCGCTCATGATCGGCTCGTTTGCCGGCCGCATGAAGTTTTCTGCCATGCTGGTCTTTATGCTGTTGTGGTCGGCTTTTGTGTACGCGCCCATTTGCCATTGGGTTTGGGCCGAGGGCGGCATCTTCTTTGAGATGGGAGCGCTTGACTACGCCGGAGGTACCGTTGTTCACATCAATGCGGGCATTGCCGGTTTGGTCGGTTGTCTGGTGATCGGCAAACGTTTGGGGTATGGTCGAGAAGCGATGAGTCCGCACAACTTAACGTTCACCATGATCGGCGCCTGCGTGTTGTGGATCGGTTGGTTCGGATTTAACGGCGGTTCGGGGCTTGCGGCCAATGAGCGGGCGGTGCTGGCGATTCTTGTGAGCCAGATTGCGGCGGCTGCGGCCGGCTGCAGCTGGATGGCCTGCGAATGGATTTTGCGCGGAAAGCCTTCTTTGCTCGGCATGGTCTCCGGTGCCGTGGCCGGACTCGTGGTGATTACGCCGGCCTCGGGTTTTGTCGAGCCGCTTCCGGCTTTGTTGATGGGGCTTCTCGGCGGCGTCGTGTGCTTCTGGGGCGCCACGGGGCTCAAGCGCCGCATGGGTTGGGACGATTCGCTTGACGCTTTCGGCGTGCACGGTGTCGGCGGCATCCTGGGCGCAATTCTCACGGGTGTCTTTGCTTCAAGCGCTGTGACCGGAGCGGCGACACTACCGGTTCTTGAACAGGTTGGCATCCAGGCGGCCAGCGTGGCGGCAACGCTTGTATACGGCGGCTTGGCGAGTTTCGTTCTGTTCAAGCTCGTTGATCTGCTGTTTGGTCTTCGTGTTGACACAGAAGCCGAGCGTCAGGGGCTTGACCTGGCATTGCATGGTGAGCGAGTCGAGTAAGCCGCGCATGATAGGAAATCTTCTGGGCGGAGTTTGCTCCGGGTAAAACAATAGGAAAAAAACTAGAATCTTGACCGTGAAAAGACTAAAATGCGAAACTCGTGTTGGAGTCTTTTGATACCGGTAAAAGACCGCCCAGGAGATGAGAGCAATCCATCGGAGGCGAGCGACACGATTCAGAATAGAGGCGTACCCGCAATCAACTGGCCGATTCGGCAAAGGGGGAATGTACCCAGCCGACGGCGTGCGCGATTCAGCTCGTAGAGAACTCAAGGGACGCATGTTTTGATGCAGGAACGGAAACGCGTTTTTCCGCCTGATCAAACCAGAAAAACAATGGAGCCGGTAAAGGCAAAGCGTGCCTGAGGGGTGTGCTTTGGAGAAAAAATAGTCGACTTGATAAGAAGGTTCTGAGCAGTTTCATCGTTTTCCAGCATTTTCAATTCACCGCCCGCATTCGAACTCGAAGGTGTTGCGGGCTTTGTCGTGTGTGCACGTTTTGGGTGAATGAGGCCGATTCGAGGTTGCCGACAAAGACATTGAAACTGCCGATGCTTTCTTTTTTCTGACTGAGCTGAAGTTTTACTTAGTTATGACAAAAAAAACCGAAAACACTGTCGCTGACATCGTTTTTCCCGATCTTGCCGCCATTGAATGGATTGCGCACGCGCCTGCAATCAAGGTGGGCGGCGATGTGGTCATCGTGAGCGATGATCTGGTTGAAGAGGTATCTGCTGCGCCTGCCAAGAAGTCCCGTAAGAGCTCCAAGAAGGCCGAGGTCGCCGGCGAAGACAAGCCCAAGGCCAAACCTGGTCGTAAGCCCGGCCGCAAGGCAGCTGCAAAGAAAGACGACATGGACGACATCGGTGACGACGAGATGATCGATCTCGATATGGACGCCGATGAAGAGGGCGGTGAAGATCTTTCGGAACTTGAAGAACTCGATCGTGTGTCCGACGGTGTCGACGCATCGAGCGATTCCGAAGACCATGTGCCCAACGGCTACAGCTCTCTGGTTCGCCTCGGCCGCCAGCGCGGTTGGGTGACCGTGGCCGAAATCAACGACCATCTGCCTGACAACGTCGTGCGCAACGAAGAGTCGTTGAGCGAAATCACCGAACAGCTGTTGCGTTTGTCGATTCAGGTGTTTGAAGCGCCGCCGAGCGAAGACGACATCCTGATGAACGAGCCGGTGAGCGACGACGAAGATATCAGCGAAGAAGACGCTGCCGCCATGCTCACGCCGGAAGAAAGCGCGGGCTTGTCCAAGGATCCGCTGCGCGCCTACCTGCGCGGCGTGGGTTCTCACAAGTTGCTCACGCGCGCCGGTGAAATTGAAGTCGCCAAGCAGATCGAAATGTACACAGCCAAGCTCTTGTCGGCCATCATTCAGCATCCGATGGCCGTTGAGAAACTGGTTGAAATCGCCCAAGGCCTCAAGGAAGACAACGCTGATATCGATACGGTGATTGACGGCTTCACCGACAACCAGGCCCTGGCCGAAATGGACGAAAACGAAGAGGTCGGCAGCGACGAAGTGGCTACCGACATCGGCGCGGCAGCCATGACGACCGAACAGCTCGAAGAGATGAAACAGCGCGCCATCGAAATGTTCGAATCCTGCAGTCACTATCTGCAGGCTATTCGCGACAGCTTCGGCGACCCCAAGCGCTTGCAGGCATACAAAGATGCTCGTGCCGCCATCGCTTTCGAACTCGCTCCGGTTCGCTTTGCCGTCAAGGCCGTCACCGTTCTTACTGAACACATCACGCAGCACATGGATGCCGTCAACGAAAACATCCGTCAGCTGCGCGCTCTGATGGTTGATCGCTGCGGCTATCCCCTCAAGGCCTTCCTTGAGGAAGTCAACACGCGCATTACCGATCCGGCCTGGATCGATGAAGCGCAGAAGGCCGGTCAGCCCTACAGCGTTCGCATTGAAGAAAACCGTCCGTTGCTTGCACACCTGCAGGATCAGTTGCGCGTAGCCGAACAGACGGCTCTGCTCTCGATTGCCGATCAGCGCGATCTGGCTCGTCAAGTGCGTCTGGCCCAAACCAATCTGGCCAATGCCAAGGCCAAGATGATCGAAGCCAACCTGCGTCTGGTGATCTCCATTGCCAAGGGGTATGTTAACCGCGGCTTGGCGATGACCGACCTGATTCAGGAAGGCAATCTGGGGCTGATGAAGGCCGTCGACAAGTTCGAATACCGTCGTGGCTACAAGTTCTCGACCTATGCCACCTGGTGGGTGCGCCAGTCCGTTACGCGTGCCGTGGCTGACTACGGCAACACCATCCGTATCCCGGTGCACATGACCGAGTCCTACAACAAGATTCGTCGCGTGCGTCAGCGCATCCTACAGGAACGCGGCCGCAACCCGACCGATGCCGAGCTTTCGGAATTGTCCGGCGTGCCGCTTGCCAAGGTGCAGCTGCTTACGCAGGCCATGCGAGGCGTGGAATCGATCGATGCTCCGATCGGCGACGACGAGGATGCAAGCCGTTTGGACTTTGTGAAGGGTGACGAATCGGACGATCCGCAGCGCAAGTTCCTTCGCATGGCGATGGAAGAAGAAATCAAGCGTTCGCTCAATGAACTGATGCCGCGCGAAGCCCAGGTTCTGCGCCTGCGTTACGGCATCGGCACCAACCATGACCACACTCTTGAAGAAGTGGGACAGGCCATGGGGCTGACGCGTGAACGCGTCCGCCAGATTGAAAGTGCAGCCATTCGCAAGCTGCGCAGTCCTGACTTCCAGGAACGCTTGCGCGACTACCTGCAGGTAGCCAATTCTCTCGACTAATCGCATCGGCCCAAAGCTGATTCGAAGAAGGCGGTTTCCGAATTCGGTGCCGCCTTTTTTTGCGCCTGTGGACAGTCTGACAAATTTGTCTTTAACCGCTCCGATTTTTGCTGAAAAAGCGGCAAAAATTAGTGAAATTTCCACGAATGCGCTCTATTCAGTCGTTAAACTTATTCCTTAGGCTGCAGCGTGACAACAATCTTTTTGTCGCGCATGCCGCACGTTGTTTGAACCCTCTATCTGTCGCACCGCCCAATGGATCACTCCCTTCCGCTTCTTTTTACTTTGGCACTAGCCTTCGTCTTGGCGCTTATCTTCGGTTGCATTGCCGAAAAGCTGAAGTGTCCGGCCTTAGTCGGCTTTTTGTGTGCGGGCATCCTTTGCAGCAGTAATACGCCGGGACCGACGGCCGACATGGAAATCGCCATGCAGCTCTCAGAAGTCGGCGTCATCCTGTTGATGTTCGGAGTGGGGCTTCATTTCTCGATTTCCGATCTCTTAAAAGTCAAGGGCATTGCGGTTCCGGGGGCGGTCTTACAAATGACGATAGCGACCTTGTTGGGGTTGCTGTTTGCCGTTTATGTCTGGGAGTGGAGCCTTGCTTCGGGGCTTATCTTCGGCCTGTGCCTGTCCTGCGCATCGACCGTGGTGCTGCTTAAAGCTCTGGAAATGCACGGGCATCTGAACACGGTTGACGGACAGATTTCCGTCGGCTGGCTGGTTGTGGAAGACATTGCGACGGTACTGATTCTTGTGTTGTTGCCGCCGATAGCCCAGATCATGGGCGTTGCGCCGGGCGGCAGCGAAGCGGCTGAACCGATGACGGCAAGCGGCATTGCATACGTGATTGCCTCGACGCTGCTGCACGTTGTGGCCTTCGTGGCCATCATGATGGTGGTCGGCCGCAAGTTCATCCCCTGGGTGCTTTGGCAGATTGCCAAGACAGGGTCGCGCGAACTTTTCACGCTGTCGATTCTCACTGCTTCGGTGGGAATCGCATACGGCGCGGCGGCGGTCTTTGACGTGAGTTTTGCTCTAGGGGCCTTCTTTGCCGGTATGGTGATGCGTGAAAGTAAGTACGCGCACCGCGCCGCATCCGATTCGCTGCCGCTGCAGGACGCTTTCTCGGTGCTCTTTTTCGTGGGCGTCGGGATGATGCTCGATTGGCGCGTCATCATCGAAGAGCCCTGGTCGATTCTCACGATGCTTGCCATTATCATGATCGGCAAGTCGCTTACTGCCTTCTGCTTGGTGCATTTTTTGCGCTACCCGCTGCATACGTCTCTGAACGTCGGCGCGGCGCTCGCGCAGATCGGCGAATTTTCGTTCATTTTGGCCGCGCAAGGCATTGCGCTTGGCATGACCGATCAGAAGATGCTTTCGATGGTGGTGGCTTCAGCCATTTTGTCGATTGCTCTCAATCCGGTGATGTTTGCGATGATTCCCTACGTGCGCCGCTTCTCGGTGCGCTACTTTGCTTGGGCGCGCGCTGCGGCGATGCTCACCGATCCATACTCGGTGCTGCCCAAGGAGACCTCGCGCCGCATGCTCATGGGGCAGACCATTTTGGTAGGTACCGGCTCGGTGACTCGCGCCGTTGCCAAGCGTCTGTCAGACGATGACGTTCCGTTTGTGTGCATATCCGAGGACAAGTCCTTTGCCGAAGAACTGCGCAGCCAGAAGCACGCAGTGATCAGCGGCGATGCTGCCGATCCGATGGTTCTTGTTCAGGGGCATATCGTGACGGCCGCGCAGCTGATGGTGATTGACATTGATCCGGTAAAGACGCTCAAGATCGTTGAAATGGCCAAGCAGCTCAATCCCGATCTCAATATCATGGCTCGCGCGGGTTCGCACGACGAGGTCGAACATCTCAAGTCCGAGGGTATTGCGAAGGTGTATCTCGATTCCGAGAGCGTTTCGGAAGTGCTCACCGGCAACATTCTCGATTACTATAAGAAGGACGAGGAACAAGGCGAGCAGGGGGCGGTTCAGTCCCAATCTGCTCATTGAGTAAGAGGAAGACAGCGAAATGGAAATTTCTCCGGTTGTTTGCTGGCTTGTGGCCGGACTTCTTCTGGTTGGCGTCGATATGTTGCTCGGCACCTTCTATCTTTTGGTGATGGGGCTTGCGGCCGGATGCGGTGCGCTGGCAGCTTGGGGCGGCTTGTCGGTCGGCTGGCAGTTTTCCGTCTTTGCTGTCGCTACCATCGTGGGCAGTCTGATCGTGCAGCGTTTTCGTAGCGCCAAACCCACCGAGAGCGACGCTTTGCAACAGCCCGATGTCGGGCAGAACGTCACGGTTAAGAAATGGAACGACGACGGTACGACGCAGGTTTCCTACCGAGGCGCTCTGTGGACCGCATACACCGCGCAACAATCCGAGCTTTCGGTCGGCGTTTGGCGTATTGTGCGAGTCGAGGGCACGCGGTTGCTGATTGAACCGGCTTCGCACTGAACATTCTTGTAGCAGGATCGAATATGGCCATATCCAACTTTTTGATTTTCTCGGTTTTCTTCGTTTTGCTCGCCGTTGTGTTCGTCACGCAATGCATCAAGGTGGTGCCGCAGCAAAACGCATGGGTGGTTGAGCGTCTCGGTAAATTCCACAGCGTGCTCACGCCCGGGCTCAATATCATCATTCCCTTCATCGACCGCGTCGCTTATAAGCACAGCCTCAAGGAAGTGCCTCTGGACACGCCTAGCCAGGTTTGCATCACGAAGGACAATACGCAGCTTACTGTCGACGGCGTGCTCTTTTTCCAGGTGACGGATCCGCAGCGAGCAAGTTACGGTACGAGCAACTACATCATCGCCATCACGCAGCTTGCGCAAACCACGCTTCGCAGCGTCGTGGGCCGTATGGAGCTCGATAAGACCTTCGAGGAACGCGATCTCATCAACAAGTCCGTGGTGACGGCCATTGACGAAGCCGCTCTCAACTGGGGCGTGAAGGTTCTTCGCTACGAGATCAAGGATCTGACTCCGCCCGCGGTCATCTTGCAGGCCATGCAGCAGCAGATCACCGCCGAGCGCGAAAAGCGCGCCGTGGTAGCGGCTTCCGAAGGTCGCAAGCTCGAACAGATCAATCTGGCGACCGGCGCTAAGGAAGCGGCCATTGCTCAGTCCGAGGGCGAAAAACAGGCCGAAATCAACAAAGCTCAAGGTCAGGCTGCGGCGACGCTTGCTATTGCGCAGGCAACCGCCGAAGCACTTCGCATGGTGGCTGAAGCGACTAACGCTCCCGGAGGCATGAACGCCGTCAATCTGCAGGTCGCCGAGAAATACGTTGAAGCGTTCTCCAAGCTTGCCAAGGAAGGCAATACGTTGGTGGTCCCTGCCAACCTGGGTGATCTGTCGACACTGATTACCTCCGCGATGACGATGGTCAAGGGCGTCGGCGCCAACGGTGGTGCAACCCAGGTGCTTCCGAAGTCCTGAGCGAAAGGTTGCGCTATGACCGACACGACGCAAGACAAGACGGCAGGCAAGAGAGGCGCCGAGCATCTGGGCTTTGAGCTTGCCGAGGGTGAGGGCTTCAACCGCGACCGCGTAAGCGTGTTTCTACTTTTGAACCTCGTTGTGCAGTCCTATGCAGAGCACCAGATGGCCGGATTCGGGGGAAACGCCGAAAATCTCAGTCTGGCTGCGTTTCTGCGGGAGGTGACGGGGCTCTTTCAGGGGCGTTATCCCGAAGTTCTTCGGGGATATGGCGAAGACGAGGGCTGGAGTGGCAAACCTTTTACCTCCTGGCTTCGGGCGCGTATGGTCGAAGATCTCACAGAGCAGGACCGCGACTGCTTTGCCTGGAAGGACGATGCGTACCTCGTGGCGTTTGCGGTGAGCAAAATGGCCGTTGAGCTTCACGGTCTGTTTGCCGAGCAGCTGCAGGAAGACAAAACGATGGACGAAGCGCAGGCCATCGGAGGCAAGATTCTGTCCTTTTGCGCACGCTGGTCTCTGATTCTGAGCGGCGACGAAACGCCGCTTCCCGATTTTGCTGAAGAAACAAAGGATAAGTTCGATGAGTAGTTGCGGATCCTGCCGTTCGGGCCGATGCGGTGATTTTTCTTCCAAGGCGGTCGGTCTGCCGAGTTTGGCCGCCATTGACGTTGTCGAGCGCATTTTGCTTCAGGCCGTCAAAAACACGGCGCAGCGTTCGGTTGACGCTTCTGAGGGAAAGTTGTCTCGCCAGGATTTGGTTGATGCAGATCTGAAGCTTGTGACGTGGCTCACGGACACCTTTGCCGGCCGCAACCGTCATTTTGAAACTGCCGAAGGTTGGAATCCGACGGGGCTGGCTCAGTATCTGCGAGAAGGCATGGGAGAGCGGGTGCGCGACGTTTTGGGCGGAAAGTTGCCCGATGGTGATTACGAGATGATCGAAATCGGTGCGCGTCTCTTTCTGAACAATGCCTATGTGCTTTTGGAGCAAATCGGTCTGATGGGCAACGGCAACCTCTCGGGACTGGAGCAAAACGACAGCGTGCTGTCTTTTGTCAACTATTGGTCATGCCTGCTCACGGGCTGCCCCTTTGCCGATGACTGATCGACATGCCTTTATTTCAGCGAAGCGCCCTTAAGGAGGGCGTGAGTCCCAGAGAAGCTTTCGGTTGGGCTCTTTTTGACGCCGCCAATTCCGGCTATAGCACGGTTGTGCTCACAGCCGTTTTCAACGCCTACTTTGTATCCACGGTTTGCGGCGACGCTTCATGGGCGACGTTTCTCTGGAGTTGCGCCGTAGGCGCGGCCAATGCCATCTCCATGCTTCTGATGCCTGCGATCGGGCGCGTGGCCGATCTGACGGCCACCAAAAAGAAGTGGCTGATTGCCGCAACGATTCTGTGTGTTTCGGCCACCGCCTTGCTTGCTTTGTCCGGCCCCGGCACGTACATACTTTCAGTGGCGATGCTCATCGTGAGCTACATCGGTTACAACGTGGGCGAATCGCTCAATTCTGCCTTCTTGCCCGAAATATCCCGCCCCGAAGCCGTGGGCAAGGTCTCGGGCTGGGGATGGTCGCTCGGCTACGTCGGAGGCTTGATTACGCTTGGGCTTTGTCTTGCGGTGGTCACTGCGGGGCAATCGCAGGGGCTCGGAATGGATTCTCTGGTGGCGGCAACCAACATCATCACCGCTGCCGTCTTTCTCGTGGTGAGCCTTCCGGTATTCATGTGGCTTAAGGAGCGCGCCGTGCCGCAGGTGCACGGAGTCGCCCAGCTTAAGACCGCCATGGCGCAGGACGTAGACAAGGGTAAGACGGCCGAGACACTCATGAAGTTTGTCGACTTCCGCTATCTCGTCGTCTGCGGCTTTTTCTACCAGTGCGGCGTGGCAACGGTCATTACGTTGGCTGCGGTGTACGCTTCGGCCGTGATGGGTTTCGGTCTGACTGAAACGCTCGTGATGGTGCTTTTGGTGAACATCACGGCTGCCGTCGGCGCTTTTGGCTTTGGCTACATACAGGATAGAATCGGACACAAATTGGCGCTTGCGCTGACCTTGTTGCTATGGATCGCGATGGTGGCTACAGCGGCAAGTGCGCAGACGAGCGCCGTGTTTTGGGTGGCGGCAAATCTGGCCGGTCTTGCGATGGGGTCGAGCCAGTCCGCCGGACGCGCGCTGGTGGCCGTGTTTGCGCCCGAAAAGAAACTTGCCCGTTTTTACGGGATATGGAATATGGCGTTGTGGCTCTCGGCGGTCATCGGGCCCATCACGTACGGTGCAGTGACTTGGATGACGGGGAACAATCAAAGGCTCGCTATTGTGGTGACGGGATTATTCTTTGTGGCCGGGCTCATTGCGCTGATTCCTGTTAAGGTTGCCCGCGGAGCTGCGCTTGCGCAGGCAGAAAATCAACTAGATGGACAATAACAATGCTTGATTTTTCATACTACAACCCGACGCGTCTCATTTTCGGCCGCGGGTCCGAAACGAAAGTGGCGGCCAGCTTCCGGCCGTTTGCAGGCGACTCCGGCCGCGTGCTTTTGGTCTACGGCGGCGGAAGTGCCGTTCGTTCAGGTCTGATTGGTCGCGTGACGGAAAGTTTTGAAAAAGAAGGCATGACTGTGATCGCCAAGGGCGGCGTTCGGCCCAATCCCACCATTGATCTGGTGCGTGAGATGATCGAGGTGATCAAGGCAGAAAACATTGAGGCGGTGCTTGCTGTCGGCGGCGGCAGCGTCATTGATACGGCCAAGGCTGCGGCGGCAGGTGCCGTTTACGACGGCGACGTCTGGGACTTCTTCTGCGGTAAGGCCGTGCCGAAGGCGGCTATGCCGGTGGCGACGGTGCTTACGATTCCGGCAGCGGGCAGCGAACAGTCGATTCGTATGGTGATTTCCAACGGCAACGTTAAGGCCGGCTGCGGCAACGAATTCGTGCGTCCGAAGGTCTCGGCCATCAATCCCGAACTTTTCTTTACCCTGCCTCAGAACCAGATTTCGGCGGGCGTCTTCGACATGATGAGCCATATCATGGAGCGCTACTTTACCAATACGCCAGCTGTCGATTACACGACGGCGCAGGCCGAAGCCGCGCTGCGCGTGATCATGGAGCAAGGCCCCAAGCTGATGGCCGACAGCCAGGATTACGACGCCTGGGCTCAGATCGGTCTGGCCGGAAGCTTTGCGCACAACGGTTACTTCGGGCTCGGTTTTGAGGAAGACTGGGCCTGCCATGGCATCGAGCACGCGATCTCCGGTTGGGACGCCGAAATTACGCACGGCGCAGGCCTTGCCGTTGTGACGCCGGCTTGGCTTAGTTACGTTTGGAGCGCCAATCCGCAGCGCGTTTTGCGCTTTGCCCACGAAGTACTCGGCGTTAACGCTCCGGAAGGTACCGACCCCGAGCAAGTGGTTAAGCTTGCCGTTGCCAAACTCACGTCGTTCCTGATGGTGATGAATCTGCCGACGCGTCTGCATGAGCTCACCGACAAGGAAGTGCCGGTCAAGGAAATTGCCGCGGCAGCTGCTGCCGGCGGTACGCTCGGCCACT
>ENA-UEQO01000292-UEQO01000292.1-human-gut-metagenome-genome-assembly--contig:-NODE-292-length-57807-cov-8.187667_pt1 | contig 57807 bp, 82 predicted proteins | sample MGYA00242938_ERZ507940 | MGnify/ENA primary metagenome ERZ507940 (study PRJEB26167, sample SAMN06115517) | human gut metagenome | host: Homo sapiens | place: China:Chongqing | collected 2014-12-03... | reverse complement strand
CAAAATAGTACATGATTGGCTTTGCTTTGTCAACTGTTTTTTCGGTTATTCAAAAGTTTTTTAATAATTGACAGTTGTCAAAAAATGGTGTAGAGTTCAAATGAATAGATAAGTTATTATTTGTTTTTATAAAGAAAGGAGCGGTTCTTTTGGCTGCTTCCCACACTCCGGTGCAATCTATTGATCGTGTTTTAGATATTATTGAAGCCCTGTCTTTTCAGCCGCATGGTATGCTCTTAAAAGATTTGTCCGCTGCTGTTGGTCTTCATGTCAGTACAACGCATCGCTTGCTTGTTGCTCTTGTATCACGAGGATATGTTCAAAAAAATATTGAAACGGGTAAATATCGCTTAACGGTTAGACTCTGTGAAGTAGGCAACCGTGCAATTGGCGGTATAAATCTAGTTTCGCTATCTCGTCCGTACTTAGAGCGTTTGGCTGCGGAAATTGGTGAAACAGTTCACCTAGTCGCTCGTAACGACGATGAAGTTGTATATTTATACAAAGAGGATCGTAGAGAAAGTATTATCCATATGGCGTCCTTCATTGGCCTTCGCTCGCCTATGTACTGCACAGCTGTCGGTAAAAGCATACTTTCTCATTTGCCGGAAACAGAAGTCCGCGCCATTTGGGATCGATCCATCATTAAACCGCGCACACAAAATACAATTGTAAATTATGATGAATTTATCAAACACCTTCAAAAAGCTCGAGAGCTCGGATGGGCAATTGACAACGAGGAAAACGAGGTAGGGGTCGTTTGTATTGGTGCGCCAATTATCGACTTTACTAATGCACCAATTGGCGCTATTAGTATTTCTGCACCAGCTGCTCGAATGACCTCCGCAATTTGTGAGAGCTGCGCTCAGAAAGTGATGGCAAGTACAAGCGCGATTAGTCGGGCATTAGGAGCCCCGTCTACGCTATGATGTGTCCCCGGTTCGGAGACAGGACCTTCGCTTTCGCAATGGGAGGCCTTTGCTGGCTGATCGGAATTCTGGTTCTCATGCAGGGGATTCGCGATCTGTTGGATCACAACACAAATAAAAAGGATCCGCCCAAATGAACAGCGATATGGAGAGGAGTACCTCAAAAAGGTACTCCTCATTTTTTACCGTATCAATCTTCATCGGGCCATTCGCTCTCCGGCACGGGCCGGTCGGGCAGCTCGCCTATCCGATGGAATGCTGCTGAGCAGAGAGGTATACATAAAGCCAAAGGGCGCGTTCTTTTGAACGCGCCCTTGCTGTTTAGCCGGATAGCTCCCGGATCTCATCCTGAATGAGGCGGCCCGCCGCGGCGGCAAGCTGGTCGATGCGCCGGATGCGCGCGAGGTCGCGGCCATAGATGGCGTTCGCCGCCGGAACGCTGGTGTTCTCGCCCATGAACACCGCGGCGACGCGGATGCCCTGCGCGCGCAGGGCGCGGACCTCGGCGGCGGTGTCGTCGATGCCGGGCTGACCGTCGTAATCGCGGCTGAGCGGAATTTTGCCGCTCGGGAGAATTTTATGGCTGTCGTTCGGGCTGGCATCGGTGAGCAGGATCAGCAGGTGCTTGTCCGCGGGAGCCGATTTCATCAGCTCGCCCATGCCGCGCAGAGCCAGACCGTCGCGGTTCCAGCCTGCGGCAAAGTAGTCGAACACGCGATGCTCGCCGTTTTTGTCCCCGAAATCCTTCAAAACGCGCAGCACCGTGTAGCCGCGCAGGCTGCAGAAGCTGGTCACGCGCACGGGAATGCCGCAGGAGACAAGGCTTTTGGCGAGAAGATAGCCCTGAATGGCGATGCTCTCCTGACAGTGCAGGCGTGAGGCCGAGGCGTCGAGCATCAGGTCGACGGTGAAGCCCGCGCGGCTCTCCTCATCCTTGCGGAGAAAGACACGGCTGTCGTGCAGCACCGGTGCGCGCCAGACGCGCGTACCGTCCAGCCGCCCCTCGCGGGCGAGGATGTCCTCGGGCTGCTGATGGATGAGCATACAGTTGCGGATCTGCTCCGTCAGGCGCAGGAGAGCATTCTGATGCAGCGCACTGTCGCGGACGTAGGCGGCGCGGTTGCGCTTGGCCTGCTCGGCGGCCTGCTCGAAAAGGCGCTGCGTGTCGGCGCGCATGGGCTGGCCCGGCACGCGCTCGCCGCGGGTGAACCAGAGATGGCAGCCGAGGTGATCGCCGGTGCAGCAGCGCTGCTCGATGCGCGCGAGCGCCTGCGGGGAATAGAGGCTGCGGCCGAAGCAGCGCTCAATGTAGTCGTGATCCTCCGCTTCGCGCTCGTTCGAGCGAAGCTGGGCGCGCAGCGCGTTGGACGCGCGCACCATGCCGTTCTCGCCGGCGACCGCGGAGCGGCCGACGGTCAGCTCGTCGGTGCGGACGATCTCGACCGGCAGGAGCTTGGTGAGCAGCGGCGCCCAGCGGTCGCTGAAATGAAGGCGGAACGGTGATTTTTTATGGGGTGTGCCGTCAAATTGCAGGTATTTCTCAAACGCCGCGCGGACGGCGGCCTCCAGATCGTCCGCGTCGAGCGTGCCCGGGCAGGCGAGGGCCTCGGAGAGTCCCTTTTCCCACGGGGCGAGCAGCGGCGGCTTCTGCCCAAGGACAGATCTCCAGCGGGCGGACTGGAGCGAATAGACGAGCTGGTTCTTGTCCATCCACTCCTGTCGCGAGAGCTGATATTCCGAGGCAAAAAATTCTGCGGCGTGGGCGCGGCGCAGCTCCGTGAGCACGGGGCGGACGGGAAGCTCCTTTTCATAGACGGCGTTTTCCAGCGCGAGCCACGCGAGGTCGTCGAACGCGGAGCGCCGCGTGTCGTCCGCCCAAAGGGCGAAGAGACGGCGCGGCATCTCGTCGCCCAGCCACTTGCGGACCAGACCGATGACGCAGTTCATGTAGAAGTCCGGCGTGCCGTCGGCCTTGAGGGCGAGGAACTGCGGCTCAAATTGATAGTCGCCGCAGGCGGTCCAGACCAGATTGATGGCGCGGCGCTGGTTGGCGCTGTAGCTGTCGGTTTCCATATCAGTCGGTGAACAGGCGGCTGCGGTCGAGCTTCGCGGGGATGCGCGCGGCGATAACGTCGCGGATGAGGCTCTGCTCGTAGGCGTCGAAGGCCTTGTTGGTGATGCCCATGTCGAGCGCCGTACCGGCACTCACGCCGCGGCGGATCAGGCGCAGCGCGTCCAGAAGCCCGCGCAGGTCGAGCGCCTTGGAGGAGATCTCCGCGCTCCCGCACTTCTTTTGCAGGTCGAGAAAGAGCTGCACGAGCTGTCCGCGGTACTTTTTTTCCAGCGTGGGAAACTCCTCGCCGAGCAGACGGTCCAGACCGTCCTCCGCGATGGGCGGCATCTGAATGACGACAAAGCGCGAGGTGAGCGCTTCATTCAGCTCGCGCGTGCCGGCGTAGCCGTAGTTCATCGTGCCGATGAAGCGCGCGGCGGGGGCGACCGTTACGCGGTCGTAGCCGGGGACGTCGATGGCGCGGCGGAAGTCCAGCGCGGCGTGCAGCACGGCAAGAGCCTCATTTTTGGCCATGTTGATCTCGTCGAGCACGCCGAAGCCCCCGTGCTTCGCACAGAGGTAGACGGGGCCGGGGCGGAAGGTCACCTGTCCGTTTTCAAAGGTGTCCATGCCGATGAGCCCGGCGGCGTCCATGCTGACGTGAAAGGAAACGTCCCACGCGGGGCGGCCGAAGGCCTGCGCCAGATTTTCGGCCAGCACGTTCTTGCCGGTCGCCTTGCTGCCGGCGAGCAGCAGGTTCTCGCCGCACAGCAGCGCGGCGATGGCGGCCTCCCAGACCTCTTTCCCATAATAATGATAGCGCGGCTGCGGGATGCGGCCCTGCAGCGCCGGCTCGGCGGGGTATTGTGCGCGGTAGGCGCGGACGCCGTCGAGCAGCGCGGGGCTGATGTGCTCCTGCTCTAAAAATTCCAACAAGCTCTCCTCATCCTCTCTTTCGGAAATGCGCGCGTCGCGCGCTTCGTTTCGGCCTCATCATAGCACAACGCGAGGGCTTTGCAAGCCCTTTTTCCGTCAAAATTTCGGACGGCTGCGGCGCGTTTCCTGGACGCTTTGGCGCGAGCGGCGCAAAAAAGAACGCCGCCCGCGGGCGGCGCTCTCTGAACGGCTCAGTCTTTTGTAAGGATGATGGGCATGGCGGTGGTCTCGCTCTCGCCGTCGGCGCTGTTGTTGGCGGAGGGCATTATCTCGCGCGTGAGCATTGCCAAGAGCCGCGTGCCGTCGGTCAGCTCCGCATGGAATACGACCTGCAGCTCCGCACCGTAGGGAAGGCCAAATTCCACGCCCTCTGCGCCGTAGATGCTGTAAACGCCGGCGGTGCTCTCATCGGGAATGTCGCTGATCCACCACTGCACGACGGAGCGTTCCTCGTCGTCAGCCTCCGCAAATTTGAGCACGCTTTGCGCCGCGCTCTTTCCGTCCACCAGATAGTCGAGCCACGCGGATCGGACGTCGGCATCATAAGCGCCGAGGTAGAGGTTCGCGGTGCGGTGGTCCTCGGGGTCCGCCCAGCCCCTGACGCTGCATCGGATGCCCGAGCTGGAATAGGAACGGCTGAGGACGTAGCCGAAGGAAAGATCCTCATAGAGCTTCGGCAGCGCCTCGTCGGCAAAGCCGGGCAGGTCGCGGATCGTCTCGAGCTGGCGCTCGCCGCCGGTATCGTAGGCGGCGGTGGCTTCGAAGCCGGCGTCGTTCATCGAAAGCACGGCTTCGCCTCGGTAGACGTCGTACTCGTCGCGGACCAGCTCGACGGCGGTCGTTCCGTCGTCGGAGGCAAGGGAGCGGAGACGGAGGGAGACGGCAAGGTCTTCCTGCACCGTCTTGGGCCGGAGGGCGAAGGCAACCGTGCAGGTGTAGGCGTCCAGGTCGAAGCGCTTGACCGTGTAGTCGAACTGCGCGGTCAGCGTGGCGCTCTCCTCCATCGCTTCGCGCACGGAGCTGCTGATGCCCGCGATCTGCGAGGAAAGGCTGGACTGCACGCTCATGATCTGCGATTGCAGAGAGCCGACCTGCCGCTCGAGCTGCTTGACGCGGTGGTTATTGTAGACTGCCAGACCGACGGCGAGGGCGAGGCAGACCGCCGCCGCGCCGAGAAGGAGCTTTTGCCGGCGAACCTTCTTCGGCGCGGCAAGGGTCTCCTGCGCGGGAGCGGGCGTGGAAGCTTCGACAGACGAGGCGGCCTTGGCGTCGCCCTTTTCCGCTTCCTCAAGGCTCAAAAGCTCATCGACGCTCACGCCGTAGAGACGGCTGAGCTCCACGAGCTTGCTCAGCTCGGGCTGGGCGGCGCCGTTCTCCCACTTGGAGACGGCCTGACGGGAGACGTTCAGCCTTTCGGCCAGCTCCTCCTGCGAGAGGCCCGCCGCGCGGCGGAGCTCATAGAGTTTTTCACATAGCTTCATGGGCGCTTTCTCCTTTGCTTTGATGGCATCAGCTTAGCAAAAACAGCCGTTTTGCGCCACCAACCGGGTGTTTCGTTTTGTCAACCAATGGTTTCCTTTTGACCAAATGCCCTTTTTCGTGCAACCTTTCGCCGCCGCGCGCATATACTACATGGTATGGCACGGGGAGGTGAGAGCGTGAGAGAGTGGCAGGGCGTCCGCGGCGACGTGGACGACATGATCTTTGTGGACGACTGGTTCGTCAGCGAACGGTAAGTGAGAAAAAGCTCCGCGCGTTTCAGGGAAGGAACGCAGGCGGAGCGTTTTTCGTTTTTATAGAGCCTTGTCGATGGTCGCGCCGCCGGCGACAACGTCGCCGCGGTAAAAGACCACGGCCTGCCCCGCGGTGATGGCGCGCTGCGGCTCGTCGAAGTCCACGCGGACCGCGCCGCCGTCCAGCGGCGTGACGGTCGCGGCGCTTTCGCGCTGGGAATAGCGCGTTTTGGCGGTGACGCGCAGCGGCTCTGCGGGCGGCGTAATGATCCAGTTCACGCGCGAGGCGAGCAGGGCGGAGGAAAATAGCTCCGCGTCGTCGCCGAGGAGCACGGTGTTGTGCTTCGCGTCCTTGGAAAGGACGTAGAGCGGGCGGTCGGCGCTCACGCCGAGACCCTTGCGCTGACCGGCGGTGTAGGCGACCAGTCCGCGGTGACGACCGAGGACGCGGCCGCTCGTATCGACGAAGTCGCCCGGCTCGGGCGTGACGCCGCCGAACTCGCGCAGGAAGCGCACATAGTCCCCGTCGGGGACGAAGCAGATGTCCTGCGAGTCAGGCTTCTGCGCGTTTTCAAGGCCGAAGTCTGCGGCGAGGGCGCGGATCTCCGGCTTGCTGTATTCGCCGACGGGAAGCAGCAGATGCGCGAGCTGGCGCTGCGTCATCTGGTAGAGCACATAGCTCTGATCCTTGTGCGCGTCCACGCCGCGCAGGAGCAGGTGACGGCCCGACGCAGCGTCGAAGCCGACGCGGGCGTAGTGCCCGGTGGAAACATAGTCGAAGCCGTGGTCGAGCGCCCAGTCGAGCATCGCGCCGAACTTCAGCTCGCGGTTGCAGTCCAAGCAGGGGTTCGGGGTGCGGCCCGCGCAGTATTCTGAGACGAAATGCCCCATGACCTCGCGGCGGAAAAGGTCGCACAGGTCGAGCACCCGGTGGGAAATGCCCATCTGCGCGGCGACGCGCGCGGCCTCCTCGATGTCGTCGGCGCTGCCGCAGGTGCCGGGACGGTCCTTATAATGGTGCAGCCGCAGTGTGACGCCCGAAACGTCATAGCCCTGCTTTTGCAGCAGGAGGACGCAGGCGGCGCTGTCCACGCCGCCCGACATACCGACTAAAACCCTTTTTGCCATAGAGAAATTTCCTCAATCCAGGTATTTTTGCAGAAACGCGCGGCTCGGCAACGCGTCACTCAACTCCATGAGAACATGGTCGAAGCCGCCGGCATAGTCAAAGCGGCGGTCGGACAGCGACAGATCCGTTGAGCGGGCGTTGGGCAGCGAGAGCGTGAAGGCCGTGCCCTTACCGACAGCGGATTCCGCCACGAGCATCCCGCCGTGGCCCTGCGCGATGCGGCGGCAGAGGGACAGCCCGACGCCGAGACCGTGCGGCGGCGCGGGATCAAGGCGGTCCGTATCCAGATAGCGCTCGAAGATGTGGGCAAGACGCTCCGGCTCGATGCCGCGGCCCGTGTCGGCCACGGTGAGCTGAACATGGCGCTCACCGCATTTGACGCGCACGCTGACCGTGCCGCCCTCCGGCGTGAATTTCAGCGCGTTGGAGAGCAGGTTCAAAAGCGCGCGCTCGAGCATGGGGGCGTTAAATGCGATGACGTGGCTCTCGTGGCTGGCAGAAAAGCGCAGCGCGACGCCGCGCAGCGCGAAAAGAGGCTCGGCACGCTCGCAGAGCGCGTGGCAGAAGCCGACGATATCGCCGTTGCACAGCCGGAAGCGTCCGCCCTGCACCAGCTCGCTCACGGCGGAGAGGTTGCCGACCAGACGCAGCATTTGATGGCAGCTCATCGTGAGAATGGCTGCATTTTTATCCAGCATGGGGTCGGCCTCACGCGCTTCCGCCGGCGCGAGACGGTTCGCCGCGGCAAACACGTTCGCCATCGAGGAGCGGAGCTGGGCCGAAACGTTCGGCAGGACCTCGGCCAGAAGCTGGAGGTCTTTTTCGTCAAGCGGCATCATAAAGTGCGCCTCCTTTGGGAAAGCTGTTCATATCCTTTGCAGGACGGCGCGATTTTCGTGTGGAAAAAAGTACCGCAGCGCGATGAGCGCAATGTGCAATGTGAGGTAATAAGTAGAATACCAAACTCCTGTCGAAAATACAAGAACTTTCGTGTAAAGGAAAATTTTTTGAAAAAACACTTGCATTTGAAAAAGAGTATGCTATAATACCAAATGTGCCATACATTTGATATATTCCGTAAAAACGAAAGGGAGCGCATTTTATGTCTATTAAAATCGGTATCAACGGCTTTGGCCGTATCGGCCGTATGGTGTTCCGTGCCTGCCTCGAGCATCCCGAGATCGACGTGGTCGGCATCAACGATCTGTGCCCTGCCGATTATCTTGCCTATATGCTCAAGTACGATACGATGCACGGCCGCTGCAAGGCTGACATCGAAAGCCGCGAGAACGCGCTGGTCGTCAACGGTCAGGTCATTCCCGTGTTCAGCGAGAGAGACCCCGCGAACCTGAAGTGGGGCAAGCTCGGCGCGGAGTATATCGTCGAGTCCACCGGCCTGTTCCTGACGAAGGAAAAGGCTGCCGGCCACATCGCCGCCGGCGCAAAGAAGGTCGTCATGTCCGCGCCGAGCAAGGACGACACCCCGATGTTCGTCATGGGCGTGAACCATAAGAACTATACCAGCGATATGCAGTTCGTCTCCAACGCGAGCTGCACCACCAACTGCCTCGCCCCCATTGCCAAGGTCCTGCATGAGAACTTCGGCATCAAGGACGGCCTGATGACGACCATCCACTCGGTCACCGCCACACAGGAGACGGTGGACGGTCCCTCTCTCAAGGATTGGCGCGGCGGCCGCGCGGCTACCGCGAACATCATCCCCAGCTCCACCGGCGCAGCCCGTGCGGTCGGCAAGGTCATTCCCGAGCTCAACGGCAAGCTGACCGGTATGTCCATGCGCGTTCCGACGCTGGACGTTTCCGTCGTTGACCTGACCGTCAACCTCGAGAAGCCCACCACCTACGATGAGATCTGCGTTGCCATGAAGAAGGCCAGCGAGGGCGAGCTGAAGGGCATCCTCGGCTACACCGACGAGGCCGTCGTTTCCTCCGACTTCCTCGGCGACTCCCGCACCTCCATCTTCGACGCCACCGCCGGCATCGCCCTGACCGATACCTTTGTCAAGGTCGTCAGCTGGTACGATAACGAGATCGGCTACTCCAACAAGGTCCTCGAGCTCATCGAGCACATGTATGAGGTCGATCACGGCCACTCCGCCAAGTAAGCGCGGACAATAAGCCAACTTCTGAGAGTTTCCTCCTCTCGTTCGTTGTAGAAAGAGAAAGCCTGTTATTACTGGATTTTCCAGCAATAACAGGCTTTTTCTTAACTTTCATCTTGCTCGTTTCTGCCCGTTTCTGCCAGTCATAGCAGGACCTGTGAACACAGTGATGAACACAGAAGCTCAGCAGGTTATTTCATCGTTGCCAGTTTACGGATCAGGTCGCTGCCGTACTTGTAGGCCGCGAGGTAGTCCATCGTCTTGTCTTCCAACCCCGCCCGCTTTTGGAGCTGCGCGCGATAGTCGTCGTACTTCGGGCGGTACGCGCCGAGTACCAGCGAGAGCTTGCGCTTGCGGCGATACACGCCGTCGCCGTTGCTCTGGCTGCCGGTGTTTCCGTTGGAGGTGTTGCCCTCGATGGCGGTGACATACTGCCCGCTGACGCTCTCGCAGATGCCGCAATGGTCGGTCTTGTACACCGTGCCGGGCAAGTCGTAGATCAGCACGTCGCCGGGCCGGTAGCCCGTGGTGACCCACTGCCCGTGTGCCTGCGCCCAGCGCATCAGCTCGACGCGGACGATCTGGAGGCCGCCGTCCATAAAGAGCGCCTTGTCTGCCTGCTGGAAGCACCACCACACGAACTGCATACACCAGTACACGCCGTCCATGCCGTAGGCCTTGCCGTACTTCTGCCGGTTGCCGCTCTGCTCGACCGTGCCGATTTCCTTCATGGCAACGGCCAGCACATCAGCCGCCGTTGCCATTGCCCGTCTCCGTGTTGAGCTGCTTGACGAAATAGAACGTCACGACCATCGTGTAGACGTTCATGAAGTTCTCAGGGATCGCGTTCTGGATGGTGAGCACACAGAACGTGATGGTCAGCGCGATGGTCACGAGCGATTTCACGCTCAGGAGGTTCGCGAGTTTTTTTAGCAAGAGGTCCATTTCATTCTCCTTTGCACTTGATTTTGATGTTGGCGAGCAGCGCCAGCTCTGCCGTCCACGCGGCGAACCACGCGACGGTCAGGCTGTCCGGCACGGTCTTGTCGTTGGCGGTGAGTACGAGACTCACGATGCAGTACCACGTCAGGTTAAAGATGGCCGCCCAGACGTACTTGTCGCGCTTGCGCATGGTCTTGAGTTTTTCCCGCGCGGACTTATAGAGGTCGATGCCCAGAAGCGTCATGCAAACCACGCACACGCCCGCGAGGATGGTTTCGGCCCAATCCATCAACTTACCACCTCCCACTCGTCGATCTCCGACTTGATGCGGTCGATAAAACTGTTTCCACCGAGGGCCTTGTACCCGCGGTAGAGATAGAGAAAATCCTCCAGCTCGTACTGTCGGATGGTGTGGTCCTCCCTGTGGCGGTAGTAGGTGTGCAGCATGTCGTGCCGGAGCTGGCATTTGAGCGCGTCGGTCAGCTTGTCCAGCCCGAGCAGCTTGTTCCGGATGGGCTTGATGAGCATGGCCAGCGCCGCGAGGATGACCGTGATCTCCGAGCAGATGGAGGCCGCGGATGCTAAGTTACCCATTGGCGTACTCTCTCTTTCGTTCAGGATTGGCCGGAGTTGCCTCCGGCCCTACTCACTTGTTCAGCTCCGCGAGCTTCGCTGCAATATCGTCCGGGATGCGGCACTTCTCCTTCTTGACGCAGTAGCCGTTCTCATCGTAGGTAAGCTTGTACTGCGGCAGGACGTAGATCTCCGTGCCGGCGCGCTCAAGGTCGCGGCGCATGACCGGCTGCACGATGCTGTTCCTGATGCCTGTGCTCTCGCTCAGGCCCGCGGGGGTATCGGTGACTTCGATGGGTCTGCCGTCAGAGGCGATTCTCTTGTAAGTAGCCATTGTTCTAATCTCCTTTTTGTTTTATTCGGTGCCGTAAAACAGATCGTTGTAGCACCGATAGCGATATTTGATGCTGCCGGTATCAATGCTCTGATTCATTTCTCTGCACATTCTCTGCCACTCCCCGCAACAGTCCATTTCAGGACAGCCGCAGCGATATACGCAATTCGGGACGAGTACGTCAGCGAGCTCCGGCTCTACCTCACGCAGTGCCCGCTTGAAGTCCTCCGCATAGGCGCGTGTCTCCGGTGACGCCCGTCGGCAGAGGCGCTTACGCATGGTATCGATCAAGGACTGTGCGTTTGCTTCCCCGGTAAAGTCTACCGGCACGTCCTGCGGGAGCTTGTCGCGTGGAATGCCCGTGCGGTCTGAACGCTGAGAGCTGATGAAGCATTCCCACTTGTGGCGGCTCCAGTGCGTGGCGATCCAGCTTTTAATGCTGTGCCAGCTCCACTTAACGCGAATGCCGCGGATCGGGCTGTGCTCGGCGATGAGGATATCCCGTCTGAAATCACCGCTCGGCTCATGCCCGAGCGGAGGCTTGGAAACGGTAGCGCGGCAGTCGTCCACGACTTCCGTCCAATCGCCCTTGATTTTGAGGATAATGGTCTTAAAGTCTTCTTTCACTTGCATCCTCGCTTTCGATTCAATAACTCCTGCCGTCCTTTGTTGCGGCCTTTTGCGTCTGCATTGCAGCTAAGTCACAGGCATTCCGTCTGTCTGGGGGACGATCACCACCTCCTGCCTGTTACAATCTCGCCGGGCATCGGCCCCGTCCGTTCCGGCGGCGGAAAAGGTGAAAAGCAATGTGATTCGAGTGATTCCCTTGTCGAAAAAATCAGCCGGCAGAAACGAAATCTCGGGAACTTGGAATGGGCAGCCGAGGATTGAATACGGGTGTCCGCTGGACGCTTGTGGGCTGTTCGGCGGGAGCTGCTTCCTGTGTTCTTGATCTCTCGGAATGCCCGTGACTTAACTGCAATGCACGGCCTCGCCTGATGGTCAGGCGGCTCTTGTTATTTTCACGCGGAAGGCCCGCAGAAGCGCGCGTAGACGCGCGAGGAGCGAGCCGGTACGCTGAGCCGCCGCGTCTTCCAACGCACGCAGGAGACGGCTCTGCGCCGCCGCACGGTGCCTTCGCTGGCCCCATATCGGCGCCGTTATCAGCGCGCGATCCGGCGTCCGCTCCTGCCGCTTTTGGGCTCCGGAGGCGGTCGCCCTGCGCGCTGCAGCTCTGGCCCGCTCCGGGATCAGATCGTCCGCCGCGTGCTGCCGGTAGAGCGCGTATAGCGCCGGCTCGAGCGCGTCCACGCCCAGCAGCTCCACGCCGCTGCCGTCGGTGCAGAGGGCACGGATGCGGCCGGCCGCGCGATGGATCGTGCGGCAGACGGTCGAATGGTCCACGCCCAGCAGTGCGCCGATCGAGCGCATATCCAGCCACTCGCCATAGTAGAGGTAGAGATACACGGCCTGCGTCTCCGTCAGGCGGGAGAGTACATAGCGCGCCGTTTCCAGTTCGGCCAGGTCAAGACGGTTCGGATGCTCGCGCAGATCCTCCTGGCGCAGATCCTCCGCCTTATCGTTAAGGACCTTCTTCGCGCGGAGCAGCGTGCGGGAGACCGTGGACTTGTTCACGTCGAGCTGCTCGGCGATCTCCGTCGCGGTTTTGCCCTGCAGGAGGAGATCGAGCATTTCGCGCTGGCGGTCTGAGACCGCCGCGCGGCCGCGCCGTAGCGCCCTCATGAGCCGTGCGCGGCTCTCGCCATTGTCCGAGCCGAGGTCATCCCAACGGACTTGATTTCCTTCGAGGTCTGCAAAGGTCAAGTCGCAGCGCTCGAAGAAGTCAAAGCTGTTGACATCTGCTCCGGCAGCACCGGTGTGTATGACCGTCCGCTTGACCGCCTTGTGCCGCTTTTCCTGCGGTGGGCGAAGAGCTTCCAGCCGCTCAAGGCTCTCGTGGTACATCTCGAACAGGATGCGAAGACGGTGCTTCTGCTCTCCGCGTCTGCCGGTGTCCTGCTCCTGCTTGATCTCCTCCCGGACGAGCTGAATGCGCGCATAAAGCTGGTCTTTCTCCTGGACGGCAGCCTCATAGGCGGTCACGTCAGCCCTCCCAGTCTACCCAGCCGTCCATGTAGACCTTGATCACACCGTCCACGCGGTAGAAGGCGTTGTTGATGAGCGGCACGCCCTCCGTGTATTCGATGGGATTGTCAGCGCTCGCGCCGACCGGAGTCTCCTGCTCGACGTAATCCTTTCGGACGTCCACGTCGTTGACGGTGAAGATCCTCCAGTCAAAGCCGAGCTTGTCGCTCTGCTCCGTGCGCTGCGTGATGCCGCCGGCGGCCCGCACGAGCTTTCCGTCCGTGATCGCGCCCTTAATGGCGTTGAGCTTTTCAGTTTGCATCATAGGTGGCCTCCAGTTCCGCCAGCTGCGCGTTGGCAGCGGCAAGGTTTTCTTCGCTCTCGGTGAGCTGCGTATCCTTCTGGGCGACGGCAGCGTTCAGGCTCTCGATCTGCGCCTGATACGGCGTAACATCGCCCCAATGCTGCTTGTCCGTTTTGAGAATGACGGTAAAGTAGCCCTGCTTTGTGTACTCGATTTCCTGCACGGAAAAGGTGTAGCCCTCTGGCAGTGGGCAAGCCGGATAGTCCGTGCGGACCTGCTCAACCGTGACATTCTGCCAGTCGATGGCCTCGACCGCCTCCAGCGTGTTTTCCTCGTAGCAGCGCTCGAAGATCACACGGTATACTCCATTCAATGCCTGAACAAAGCCGACGCGGTGGCCGTTGATCCTGTAATTCACTCCGTAAAATCCGCTCATATACTCCTCCTTATCCGATCAGCAGCACAGCGCCGTCGAAGGCGGACGATGTGTGCAGTGTAATGGTCCCGTCAGCGGCGATCATGGCATAGGTCTCAAGGCTTGCCCATGTGCCTTTCCGATAGGCGCCGCTTGACAAGATAGATGCTTGCGCGAAAACGTCATTGCCCAGCAGCCCATGCTCGCTTCGCGGGATGCTCATGGTCGCCTCCGCATCGGTCTGTGTCCACTGGGCAGCGGTAAAGGTCTTGTAATACGATGCCGCCCCACTCGGTGTTTTCCATTCCTGTCCATCGGCGGTCTTCGTCAGTACCTGACCGGCGCTGCCGCCGGGGACGGCAGGGAACGCGCCGACATCCTCGGCCGTATATTCGGGGGCGCTTGGCTCACGCGCCCACTGCGAAATGCCAGGGTCGCGCACAGGGATCTCGACGCCGTTTACTTCAAAGCTGTCAATGTAATTCGTATTTGCCATGTGCTCCTCCTTAGATGGTGAGCGTGTGCTCGTTGATCGCAGCCGGCGAGAGCTTGAGCGTCGAGCCCTCCTGCTGCATCGTGCGGGAGGGGACATCAACGAGCTTGACCACGGACCCGTCCACGTTAAATTCCTTCGCCACACAGATGCCGACGATCCGCTCGCCCGCTGCGTTGTGGGCAATGACGCCGGCCATGAGCGTCTCCGGCGTTACGGTGTCCCCGGTCAGGTCAAGCAGGACTGTTCCGTCGCTGAGCTGGACTTTGTTGTTGGCCATGCCGCACCTCCTCAGCCGATGGTGACCGTCTTGCCTCCCTGCGCATTGTCGGTGTAGGCAATCGGGATCGCCGCCACCGTGACGGAGCTGAGGCAGTTGTACTCCTCGTCGGGCAGAATCTCCTGCGAGGCGAACGTGGGTGTGACGTTCTTGGCCTGCGGCTTCATGCCCTCGCTGCCGGACATCGTGCCGAGCACGCCGAGGACGGTGATGCCCTCGCGAATGTTGGCGGGGATCAGCTTCGCCTCTTCGGCTGCGTCGATCTGCGCCTTGCCGCTGCCGTCGTGGTAGCCCTGGGGGATGGTGACCGGCTTACCCTTTTCCGTGATGCTGAGCGTCTTGGCCCCGTTGTTCGGCATGGTACCGGTGACCTTGCTGCCGGTGACATAGGCCGTCTTGCCGGTCAGAATTTCCGCCGCGCCCGCGGTGGCGTCGCCGGTGTCCGCGTCAAATTCGCAGGAGCCGGTGATGGGCGCGCCGTCCTTGCCGTGCGCGGTAAAGCCCTTGAGGAGCTTGTCCGCGACCACGGTGTCCTGGGTGAGGTCCATGAGGACTTCGCCGCTCGAGAGTACGATTTTGCTGTTGTACTGATTTTCAGCCATTGAAAATACCTCCGATAAAAATTGTTTTTCCGCCCGCGGGGTTTTCCACGCGGGCGACTACAATGGGATCAACAGTCACATTGTCTTTCAGAAGCCTGTCCTTTGTGGCAAGCTCCTGCGTCTCAAAGTCGGGCGTCACGGTATATGGGCCGTCATACGGCTCGCCGCCGACCTCACGGACCGAAACATGGAAGCCGATGCCGATGGCCGCCGGCGTCCCGAGGGAAAAGGCTGCCTTTTTCCTGCCGACGTCAAACGTGATCGCAGCCATTAGATCACCGCCCTGCTGAGCGCGCGTTTAACATCGATCTGCTGCATTTCCGAGCCGATCACGTCGCCGCTCGGGAACTTCACGCGCACCTGCATGGGGCAGACGGTCGGAAGACCGAAGGTCTCCGTCTGCGTGAGGGGAAAGTGAAATTTGCCGTCGGAAAACGTGACATCGCCCGGATAGGTCTTGACGAGGTTCAGCAGCGCGATCTCTACCAGAGAGACGGCGGAGGGGCTGAGTGCCTGGCCCTCGTTGGTGATCTCCACGTCGATGGAGTAAGCGTCGCCCTGTACCATTACGTCGTCACCTCCGTTGCGCTGACGGCGCCGGTGTCGTCCACCGTCAGCTTGAATTTTTTCGTGCTGCCCGCCGTCGAGGAGGGGATGATAATCTCGCCCTCGTCCACGCGCTGCAATAGCTCGTCGGTCTTCTCGCCGGTGTAGAGCATGGTGTAATAATCGTTCGGCATAGATACCTCCTTAAACGATCATTCTCCGCCCGAGTGAATCGAGCAGGCCGAAGTTGTTGCTGGTCACGAGCGGGCCGGACTGCAGCTCTTTTTTCTTGCGGTAGTAGATGATAATGCAGCCGGCGCCGCCGGGACCGCCCGTGGAGCCGGAGCCGCCGATGCCACCGGCTAAATCAAGCCACGTTCCGGAGGGCGTACCGTCGTACATATAGGCCCCGTGCCTCAGATACAGCCCCGATGCGCCGCCTCCGCCTCCTCCGCCATTTCCTCCGTAACCTCCGCAGCCGTAGTTCACAGCACCGGATGGCGGCGCGGCATTCGCGCCCGCTCCGGCTCGAACGCCTGATGTGAGCGGTTGCACCGCGTCCTGACCGTTATTCCCTACCGCCGCGCCGCCGCCGCCCGTTCCGCCAGCGACAAGCAGGTATCCGTTTTTATAGACGGTTTCACTTTCTTCAAAACGCTTATAATTGCCCTCGGAGCCGGCGCCGCCGGTATTGGGTGGGACGCCTGTTCCGTTTTCGCCGGGATTAAAATTTGAGCCGTTTGCAGAGCCTCCGCCTCCTCCATCGCCGCCGGCGCTGCCGTCATCTCCTTTTTTTCCAAACACGTCGCCGGTAACGGGGTCTGTGAAGCCGGCATCCGAGCGTGAACCATTTTGAGCAGAAAGCGTGCCGAAAGTCGTTGCCGTGTCGGCACTGTACGCAAATACCGTGCCGGAGAAAACGTTGAGGTCGGCGGACAGTATGCGCCCACCGAGGCCTCCCTCTCCGCCCGCTCCGCCGGCGCCGCCAGCTCCCGGCTGCCGCGACCATGTGCCGCCGGGTTTGGCTTCGGTGTCCGTCACAATCAGAGACACCGAGCCTCCACTCGCGCCGCTGCTTCCATCTAAGCCGTCCGCGCCGTGTTCTACCAGCACTACGCGGAGCGAGGTCACGCCCTCCGGGACCGTCCACTCGCCCGAGCCTGTGAGAATGACGCGCTCGTCGTAGTATTCCGTGGTTTCCGGCTGCGGGGGCAGAAAACCGACGAGCGCCGAGGTGCGGGACTTGAGCAGGCCGGAGATCTTCGTCTCGCGCGAGGCGATGCAGGCGAGCGTCTGCTGCTTGTCCCACTCGTTCCAGAGCGAGACGACGTGCCCGGCGTGCTCGGCCGCTGGGTTGACGTCCACGGTGAGCTGCTCGCGGCAGGCGTAATAGGCTGCCATGCGCTGCGCGACCGCGGAGGAGTTGACGAGCGAGACGAGCGTCGCGTCGGCGATCTCCTCGACGTTCTTTGCCGCGCCCTCGGTCACGGTGCGCGTGACGACGCGCCGGTTGTGGACGTAGCTTTTGCCGGTGAGCTTGCCGGTACCCGCAGAGAGGACGGCGTAGTTCGCGCCGCTCTCAAGGACGGTGAAGCCCTCGGCGGTGAGCGTGTGCGCCGGCTCGTCGAACTCGATCACGTCGCCCTGCTGGGCCGTGCCCTCGAAGAGCGTGACGTCCTCCGTGCCGGCAATATACTGGTGCTCGGTGACGGCGACCGCGCTGACGGGGTCGAGGTACTTGACCTGGATGTTTGCGGCATGGACGCTCCCTGGGCCGATGATGCTCGCCACGCCGTCCCAGAGCTTCTGCACACGCAGCGTGCCGTTCTCGTCCGTGTGCAGCCACGCGCCGATGGCAAAGAGCACCTGCACGAGGCTGTCGCGCGCCGAGGCGATGGGCAGCCAGCCGTAGAGCTTGATGCCGCGGTAGACGGTCTCGACGAGCACGGGGATGTCGCCGCAGATCTCCGCGACGACCTCGGCGACCGTCTGCCCGGTGTAGATGCCGCCGCGGTGCGGCCGGACGATCAGCAGCCCGACCGCGGAAAGCGCAGAGAGCGTGTAGAGCTTCGGCCCCACGCGCGTGACGCTCTGCAGGTAGTAGACGCCGACACGGCTGCCGGAGCGGAAATACTCGACCTTGTCGTTTTTCTTAAAGCTGCGGATCGTGCCCGATTCGGACAAAACGGTGATGTCGAGCGTGTCGGCCTCGAGCGCGTCCGCGCGCAGCTCCTTGTACTCGCCCAGCACGCCGGGGGTGTCGGTGCTGATGCGCTCGTCCTCGGCGAGGAGCTCGCCCTTGTATTTCACGGCGTTCAGACTCATCACTTTGCCCTCATGGTCACGCGGAAGCCGTTCCACCAATGCGTGCCGCCGTCGTCGAGCAGGACGGACACGGTGTCGACCGTGGGATGCGCGGTGATGGTTTTCTCCGCGCCGGTCCATGGGTCGAAGCAGCGGAAGAGGACTTCGTTTTTAAGGCACGCCGTCAGCAGCGCGGTGATGCGCTCGGTTGGCGCGTCGTTGGTGGTGCCGACGATCGTCGGCTTGACGGCGAGCAGATCGCGCTGCTCCTCGCCGGAGCACATGAGGCCGCCGTTCTCGCCCTCGCGGAACTCGTAGGTAACCTCGTAGCCGTACTTGTGGAACAGGTCGGTGAAGTCCTGCCCGTCCACGATAAAGGGGTATTTCGCCATCAGGTGCCCTCCTTTCCGGCCAGCGGGGTGCCGCGCCGGCGGCCCTCGGCCTGCATGAGCGGGTACTGCTTGCGCGCGAGTGTCTGGCCGTCCAGCTCGAGCGTGACGTCAATGGTCACGCTCTCGCGCCGTGCGGCGCTCTGTGCGTTTGCGGGGAGCGCGGCAGGGATATACGCCGCCGGGAGGGCGCGTGCGCCTGAGCGCCCCACAGAGCGCCACAGCGCGGCCTCCTGCGCATTGAGGACGGCCTCGTCCGCGTGGAGCTCGGCGAGATAGCCGTCGTAGGGCACGCGGTCGAGCCCCGCGGCGTGGGAGCCGGAGAGATGCTCGCGCAGCCTCGCCTCGGCGCGGTAGCGGGAGTTCTTCGAGGTGGACGAGCGCTCCACGTTTTTTTCGTTTGCTTCCTCGCGTGCCTCGCGGATCTTCGAGATCAGATTACTAATAGCAGTGATCGCAGCCGTTACGCTCTCAACAATGTCCGCCGTGAATCCGATGATTCCAGCCGCAATGGGTGTCAGCAGCTCGCCCAACCGCGCCATCGCCGCGTTGAGCTCCTCCTGCGAGCGGTTCATTTCCATAATGTCCTGGTTGGCGTCCTTCCACGCCTGCCCGGTCTCCCGCAAGCCCTGATTGGCGAGCTGCACGAGCACAAGCTGCGCTCGCTCGGATGTATCGGCGCAGGCTTCGAGCTGCCGGTTGAACTCGTCTTCATTGACGCCCGCCCAGTTGAGCACGTCCGCGAAGACGCCGGTGACCTTTCCGGCCTGCACGGTCTCATTGATGGCCTCGGAGAGACTGTCGATCGGGATCGAGTCGCCGTAGGTCGCCCACGCGCCGATGACCTCGTCAATAAGGACTTTGAGGTCTTCCTGCGCGAGGCCGAGGGCTTGCAGGTTCGCCGTCGCGGTCGCGGCGGTCTGCGTGTCGCCAAGCACGGCCTGCAGCTCTTGGTAGACCTGCGCAGTCTCCTCGGCTGTGTAGCCGGCAGCCGCGCTGGAGACCTCAAGCGTGCCCATAATCTTTCGGTATTCCTCGGTCGATTCTACGATCTCAAAGATCGCGTCTTTGACCGCCTTTGCGCCTGTGACGATGGCGCCGCCAACCAGCAGCCCCTTGAGGTTGCCGAGCGCTGAAGTTACGCCGCCAAGGTTAAAGCTGCCGTCCTCGTTGCGCAAGCCCTTGAGTGCGCCGCCGATGCCGCCGAGGCCATCGTCGAGATCATCGGTTTTGCCTGCGGCATCCTTGACCGCCTTGCCGTAGCCGTCGATGCTTTTCGCGCAGCCGTCGGCGCTGTCCTCGGCCTCTTTAAGCAGTTTGTCGTTCTCGCTCAGCTCGTCGTTGAGCTTCGCGAGCGCGGTCTCCGCGCTGAGCAGCTGCCTGCGATAGCTGTCGGTGCGGCTGTCCGCCTCGCCGAAGGCCGCCGTTGCCTCCTCGACCGCGCCCTGCAGGGAGACGATCTTGCCGACCTGCTGCTCAATAGACTGCTTGAGCAGGTTGTGCTTGGCGCGCAGCGCCTCGGAGCTGTTCGCCTGCCCCTTAAACTGCGCGTCGACGAGCTTCATCTCCGCGCCGAGGTTGCCGAGCTCGCGGTTGACCGCCGCGAGCTGCTTTTTGTATTCCTGCTCGCCATCGATGGCAAGCCGTGTGGTGATCTGGCGTACTGCCATCACGCACCCTCCTCTCTTTTCAGTCCGCGCCGCCGCTCCTCAAGCGTTTGCAGGTCCATGACCTGCCCGGGCGTGAGCAGCAGCCCCTCGCGCAGATCCAGCCGCAGGAACTGCGTGAGCAGCTGCAGCCAGTGCGCGCGCGTCACGGAGATCCCGTTTTTTTTTGAAGCTCCACAAGACCGAGGTCAAGGTCGCCCGTCTCTTTCTCCTCGCGCTGGAAGCCGAGGACGATGGCGGTGCGGATGGCGTCTTTCGCCGCGGCGACATCATGCGGAGCGAGGTTGACGCGGAAAAACTGCTCGGTGAGGACGGGGCCGTGCGTCTGGCCCTGCCAGCGCCGGTAGAGCTCGCCCTGCTCGGAGAGCTTGAATAGGTAATAGCACACCGCCTCAAAGCTCTTCTTGCCGCTGCCCTTGAGGGGGTCGGTGATAAAGCCCTTGGTGCCGAATTTATCGTAAATGTCGAACAGCGCCTGCCCGTTGAGGAGCAGATAGAGGTGCTGCCCGCAGAGATCAACTTCGTGTACTTTCATATTTGCCTCCAATTTGAGAAAAGGCGCAGCGGGGTGCTGCGCCTTTTCGGATTCCTTAGCCGCCTGCCGCGGCCTTGACCTTGCCGTTCACCCACGCCTTCGCGGCGGTTTCGGTCGTGAGCTCGTCGCTCTCGATGCGGTAGTCGCCGGTGTTGCAGGCGTCCACCGCGAAGGTCAGCTTGGGGCTGTCGAGCACGATGGTCTTCTGCTTTGTGTTATAGGTGCGCCCGTCGAGGCTCGCCTTGACCTTGGGGTAGAAGAGGCCCTTGTAATACTTCGAGCCGTCGGCCTTGATGTTGGTCGTGTAAAAGCCGAGGCAGCCGTAGGGCGCGGTGTCGTTGCTGGAGAAATGGATGTCCTTCGCGCCCTCGGTGCTGTCGATCTGCGCGCCGGTGACGGCCGAGGCGGTCTCGTTGGGCAGCTCCAGCACGCCGACGGCAAGCGAGCCGTCAACAAACTCGCGCAGGTAGATCTTGCGCACATCGTCCGCGCGCGATTCGACCTCGGAGAAGTTGAGCGCTTCGCCGACGCTCATGAGGTCGCCGAGCTTTATCGGCGTGCCGTAGTTGGGCAGCGCGTCCTCCGGCTCGGGGTTTGACGCCGCGAACGGCGCCCACTGGAGATTTTTCGCTCCGTACTGAGGCATAGTTGTGCCCTCCTTTACAGGTTTTTGGATTCGAGAAATTTGTTGTAAACAGCGGCCTGCGCCGCCGTGGTCGCCGCGGCGCTCTTCTCGTTGGCGTTCTGCATCCAGCGCTTTGCCGGAATGTTGCGCCGCGGCGCGCCGTATTCATGGATAAAACCGACCTCGCTGCTGGAGGTGGCCTTCTGGTCGCCGCCGACGGTGTAGGTCCGACCGTGCTTGGAGTTCTTGTACGCCTTGGTTCTGAGCCTGCGGTTATATTGGCCGTGCTTGCCGGTGGGATAGATCAGGACATAGCGGCTCGGGCCACCGGCGGACGCTGCGTGGAGTTTTTTATGGAGCTTGATGCTGTCCACCAGATGCGGGCCGCTGCTCTCGTTGTCATACAAACCGAGCGTAAGCAGCTCATCCTTCTGCGCCTTGATCACGACCTCGCTGCCGGCCTCGAGGATCTCGTCGATGACCTCGCCGGGCAGCTCGGCAACCTGCTGCATGGAAAGCATAAAATCGCCAAGGCCGTCCACGGAGAATGTCGCCATCACAACACCTCCAGCTGCACGATCGCGCGCATGGCGGCGTAGTCCGGGTCGTAGCTGACGTCCTCCACGCTGTACGGCGTGTCGCCTGCCGTAAGCGCCGCCTTGACGTCCGCGAGCAGCGTGTCACCGTCGGTCTGCCAGCAGATGTCCATCTGCACGCGCTGCACTTCCAGCTGCACGGCGTTGTCCGCGATCACGCCGACCGTGCCGTAGGGACTGAGCACGACGAAGCGCTTCGCGCCCGCCGGTGCCTCCCACTCATAGACGGCATCGCAGGCCACCTCAAGTGCTGTCTTCAGCTCGGAGTATGTCATAGCTGCCCTCCATTCTCCGCAGGCTCAGCGTCGTCACGGCGAGACCATCCTCGTCCAGCCCGTGCTGCGCCTGCTCGATGCGGTAGACGTGCCCGTCCTCCGGGATGGCATACTGCGTCGCCGTGAGCGCCTCGCCGAACGGCACGCGCACCATGCGGTCGATGCGGCTGCCGGCCTGCACGCTCTCCCAGTAACGCCTGTGGTAGACCTCCAGCTCCGCGTAGAGGTGTCCGGAGTTCTCGGTCAGCTTTCCGCCGCGCTGTGTGCCGTCCTTGAGGTCGTAGACAGTCAGGAAATGGTCGTAGGTCATGCGTCCACCGCCTTCGGCGTCACCTTGTGGTCATTGATCGCCTGACGGAGCATCGGCGGCATGGGATCGCTGCCGGCGCGCTTGCGGTAGAGCCACGCGGCGTGCATCACGAGCAGGTTAAGATCGTCCCCGTCTTCCATGTCGATCGTGATGCCCATTTTCGCGATAGCTTTCTCCGCAGCCTTGAGCTTGCTTTCCAGCAGGTCCGATACCGGGCCGGAGACCGTGTACAAGCCGAGATCCGCTTTCAGCAGCGCGAGAGCGTATTCATGGGTCATACGTTGCTCCTTTCCGCGCACATTTCCGTGCCCGAATCGGGCACGGAAAGCGCGTGTGTTATGCTCAGGCGGCGGCCTTCTTCGCGGTCACGACCACGAAGCCGTTCTTTACGGTCACGTCCACGTCGGCCGTGACCTCACCGCGGACGGTGAGCAGGCCCTCGGCGAACTTGTAGCCCTCGTTGACCTCGACCTCGAAGCCGCCCCACAGCGCCAGCTCGGCACACTGGGGATTGCCGTAGAACATGTGCTTGGTGGCGGTGGTGGTGAGCGTCGCGGTAGACAGCGCGGTCAGATCCTTGCTCAGACAGTAGCGGCAGGAGAGGCCGTTATTGTCCTTGATGATGCCGGTCGAAGGATTCGCCGCATCGGGAGTGATGGAGTAGACCGGCAGATACTCGTTTTTGCCGCGGATGGCAGCGAAGGCGAGCAGGTCGGCCTTGTTGAGGTACAGGCAGGCGGAGCCTTCCACACCCTCATCGCCGCCGTAGGCAAGGATGATGTTGCTCAGCAGCTTCTCGTCAAAGAGCACGCTGCCCTTGGTCGCGCTCTTGTCTGCCTCCAGCGCGTGCGCGGTGTTGAGGGTGCTCGCGAGGATGGCGTTAGCGGCGACTGCATTCAGCTTGCGGCGCAGGGCGCGGCGAGCGCTCTCGCGGACCTTCTCCTCGTAGTTGAGGGGACTCTGCTTGCGGATCTCCTTGGAGACGTAGCCGACCGTGCCGTAGTTGGTCGGCGTGAGGGTGACGGAGTCGAAGGTCGGCTCGCTCTCGGTGGGGGCGCTGCCCTCGGTGATGGCGGCAGCGTCCGCTGCGTCGCCGGTCATCAGCGCGACCTTGTAGCCGGTCATGCCGGTGCAGTCGGTGACCTTGAGCATATCGACCAGCGCGGACACGCCGCCGATGGCGTCGTTGATACCGCCGACGCCGGTGGGGCCGACCACGCCGTCGGAGCCGGTCGTCACGGCGGCGCGCAGCAGGCTGCGGATGTCGGTGTAGGTGTGGCGGCCGGACTTCTGGAAGGCCTCGGCGTCACGCAGTTCCATGTTGTTCATACGGTTCTCTCCTCTCTGGCGGCTCGCGCCTGCGGGAGCGGCGCTGCGCTCCTCACGGTTGTTATTGTTCATCGCCTCGGCCTGCGCGGCCTCGGCCTCGGTGAGCTGGGTGCGCAGCTCGGCGAGCTCGCCCTCCAGGCGGCCGCGCTGCTCGCTCGCCTCGTTCTGCTCGGTCTCGAGTGCAGTCACGGATTCCTCCACGGCGCTGCGCTCCTCGTCGGTCTCGGCGGACTCAATGGCCTCGGCAAGATCGGCTTCGCGCGTCTGAAACTCCGCATCTCGCGCACGCAGAGCTTCCAGCTCTGCCTCCTTGTCGCGGATCTGCTTAGCCAGCAGGATGGTTCTCAGCTTCGACATTTGTTGATCCTCTCTTTCATTTTCGTTTTCCACAGCTCGCCCTCGCGCCTGCGGATAGTGTCAAGGTCGTTCTTCCGGGCTTCTACGGACGTCTCCGCATAAGCGGGGAAGGTGCATACGCTGACCTCGTAGAGAACGACGTCCTTGATGATCCACCGGACGCTGCCGTCCGGGTTTTCAACAAATTCCTCGCTCTTGATATCAAAACCGAACGAGCACTGGCTGACGTCACCCCGCTGGACGCGGGCGTAGAGGTTCATGGCGTCGGTGTCCTGCTCGTTGATTTGGATCGTTCCGTAAAGGCCGTGCGCGTCCTCGCGCAGCGTGAGCGTGCCGGCCGTGGTGCGTCCGAGCACCAGCGTGGTGTCGTGGTTGGCGAGCGCGCGCACGTCGCACTCCCCGTAGTCGCCTGCGAGAGACTTCGCGAACGCGCCGGGGGCGACCTGTTCCGTCGCGCCGGGCCATAGGGGATAGTCCGAGTTGAATACGGAGAAGTAGCCCTCGATCACGGGTCCCTCGCCGTCCTTTGCCGCGCGTGTCTGGAACTGCGCGCCGATGCTGCGCACCTGCCGCAGCGAGCGCGCGGTGCTGTCGATATCATTCTTCGGCATTCTTCTTGCCCTCCTTCAGTTTTTTCTGGTCGCCGATGCGGTCGGCAGGAATAAAGTTTTCGAGGATCACCAGCACGTCAAGCCCGTCCTTCGGCGGCAGCGACATCCAGTTGCGCACCTCGTTGCCGGTCATCAGCCCGCGGATATAGAGATCGCTGCCGATCTCGCTGAGTTCCTTGAGGTCGTAGGCGTAGAGCGAGCGGGCGTTGAACTTGAAATAGCGCTTGCTGCTCACCAGCAGCTTCTTCGTCAGTTCCTGCTCAATGACCTGCGCCAGCGGCAGCAGGACGGAGGAGACGAAGGTGTTGTACTCGTCCTTGTCGTAACCGCCCACGCCCACCATGAAGCCAGGCACGCCGAAGATGGCGGCGACGTTCCGCTTGTCCAGCTCCACGCCGTCGCGGACGGCAAGGTCGGTCAGGCTCAGCGGCTTTGCCTGTACCACGTTCATCAGATCCGCAGGGATGATGAGCGGAGCGCTCGGGTCCTTCCGCGTGAGGAAGCTCTGCGTGAACGCATCGCGCTTATCCGGATCGCTCAAATCGCTGTCCGAATTAACGGCGATCACCAACGGCGGCTTGTACTCGCTGCGCATGTACGTCTTCTTCGTCGCCGCCGTCTGGGCAATGCTGTCCACGATGTCGCCGAGCTGCACACGCGTCCCCACGCCCTGCCAGGGATAGCGCGCATCGGGGCGCAGGCGGAAGTGAAGCACCTCGTCCGGCTCGAAGGCCATGCCCTGCCACACAATCTCGTAGGGGCTGCCGTCCGGGCGGCGCTGGGCGTAAGCCGTCGGCATCGGCCACAGATCGGTGAGCAGGCCGTCCTGCGTTACCGGCAGCACGAAGGCATTGCCCTCGGTGAGCAGCGTGCTCACGATCCAGCCGACGAGTGTCTGGCGAGTACCGAGGCTCCACGGCGCGACGTCCACCTTCCGCGCCAGCTCGTCCTTTACGCGCACGTCGCCGTTCTTCGCGTTCTCCATCAGGTGGATGGTCATGGAGGCGATCATGTCGCTGATGCGCCAGACCGCTGCGGCGACCTCCGGCGCGTCCGAAAGGCGGGTATAGCCGCTGGGACAGATCACACCGGGCGAGGAGAGCATCAGGCCGACCATCGAGGCCGACCGTTTCTTGAAGCGCTTCGTCAAATTCTCAAAAATCATCATCAGCTCCTTTGCGGGAAAATAGAAAAGCCCCGTGTCCTTACAGTGAAGGACACGGGGCATCATGGCCACAGGTCAGGTATTCGGTTTGCCGCTCTCAAACCAGCGCGACGCATTCGCGCGCTTTTCGGTGTCGATGAGCATCCGGATCGTCCCAAACACCGCCGCGTCGAACACGTCGATGCGGGAGGTGTCGTTGATCTTCTCATATTGTACCGCATCATCGACTTTTTCGCAAGCCCTAATATTTCCGACGCAGTATTCAAACGGCTCCGCGCCGCAGTAGTACAGGCAGCCGATTTTCATCTTGTGCTCGATGTAGCGGAAGCCCTCGCTTTTCGCGAGATAGAGCTGCGGCTGGTCCACCACCGTGAAGCCCGCCTTTTTCATCGCCGTGTAGTAGGGCCGCGCAAATTTCCGGTCATGGCCGACCTTCCGAATACGGAAGCCCTCGCTCTGCCATTTCTTGAATTGCTTCACCGGCTCGGTCGGGTCCATGCTGCTCTCGTTCGGCATATCAAGCCAGCCGTCGTCCTGCCAGCCGAAGAGCGGGATGTTATCCACATCTGCCTTTTCCGCCGCCGCCGTGCGCGGGAACCAGGCGTGCGGCACGATGACCAGCACATCCTCGCTCGGCGTCCAGTCCTCGTTTGCCGCCTTCGCCGCGGGGATCTCGCCCACAATGGCGGCAGCCGTCAGATCGTGCAGCTTGGAGAGGTCCGCGCCGCCGTACCACGCTGTTACAAGCCGCGCAAGTTCTTGCTGCGTCCAGTGATAGTGTGCGTCCGAGCGCCGGAAATCCGCTACGTCGAAGCACGCCTTGAAGCTCGACACAAACACGTTGAGCGAGCGCGTAAGAAATTCCTTTCGCATCTGCGGGTCGTTCTGTGCCTGCAGGGCGCTTGCCATCATATCGCTCGGTCGGATGGTCACGCCCCAGCTCGGGTTTGCCTGCTCCTGCGCGAGTGGGCTGAGATAGTCGACCTCGCCCGTGTCCTTGTCCGGATCGGCGCGAGCAATGAGCACGAAGATGCGGTCGGCGTCCTCGCCGGTGATCTGTCCGCGCACGATCTTGGAGCAGTATTCCAGCCGCTGTGCGCAGAAGCCGGTGCCGTCGTCGCCTGCGGTCGTGGTCGCGGCGATGAGCTTATTCGAATACGCCTTCGTCGCGTCCTTCAAGCGGCCATAGGGCACAGCGTTCCGGTAGAGCTCCAGCTCGTCGAGATGGACGAGGTTTGCGTTGAAGGCATCAAAGATATCTGGCTTATAGGCAAGCGCGTCAAAGCTGATCTGCCCGTCCCAGATTGCGCCGGAGTAGCTGTGCCCGAGCGAGCTGTCCAGGACGCGCAGCCCGTGCACCGCGTCCTCGCGCACGGTAAGGCCGAGCCGGTGCAGGTTGTAGCCGAGGAAGCCGAAGCCCTCCATGTTCTGCTTCGCGCTGCCGGCCACGGTCTTGATCTTCGAATAGCTTCGGCTGTAAGCGACGCCGAGCATCCAGATCTTCGCCGTCGTAAACGGCGTCTTGCCGTTCTTCCGCGCCAGCATGGAAAACTGCTCCTGGTAACGCCGCAGCTCCGTCCCTGGCAGGAAGAAGCCGCACACGTTGTAAATGTCAAAGAGCTGCCAGGGCTGCAGAAGGAAGGGCGTGCCGCGCAGCGGCCGGCCGTCCAGGCTCTCGCCCTGCTGGTGGCAGAACAGTGTCTCGATGCCGTTGATCACGAACTCGGCAAGCTGTGTGCGAAACTCCCACTTGCCGCTTCGGCGGTCGTCGAGGTAGCGCCGCGCCGCCGCCCGAAGATCCTCACAGGCGCGCTCGTTTGCCTCAGTCTGCTCTGCCCACTCGTTTACGATGCACTCATGCGTCGCCATGCGCGCCCTCCATGAGCCGGTCCAGCAATCCCGCCAGTTGCCGGTTCGCACCGCCTACCGGCTCGCTGTCCGCCGCAGCGCCGCTGTCCATTGGGCGCAGCCGCTTGAAGGCCTTCGGCGTAAGTCCCAGTGCCTCACGGTGCGCAAGAATGTCTCGGCGCTGCTGCTGGATCACGGTGTAGAGCTTGTCGGCAGCGCTGGGGGCTCTGCCGTCCCCTGCCGTGGCCTTCCATTCCTTCATCGTCCGCTGGTGCTCCCGCTCCAGGATGGCGAGCGTATGGATCTCCGGCTCAAAGGCCTTGTCATAGATGCCGAGGTCACGCATCTGCTCGGCATAGATCTGTTCCTTGGTCATGTCGTGTCCTCCGTTATGGCTTCAAGAACACCGGCAGCGGCATCCACGCCACGGGCGGGAAGATGCCGGTCCGTCGGTCGACCATCTCCATGCCGTAGCGCAGCCAAATGCCGCCCTTGCTGAGATAGGCCTCACCGACGAATACGCCGTCGGTCACGATCACGCGCTCGCCCGGATCGGGCAGCGCGCGCCGCGCGTTGTACCAGCCGGCACGATCCGGCACGGCGGTCTTTCGCGCCGCCGACAGGCGCACGCGTTCCTTTTCGCGGATCACTCCGCGCCGGATGTTTCGTTTTCGCTCCGCGTCAACCGCAGGGTTCCAGCCGCAGCGCGAGCAGTCCTCACACTTCACGTCCAGCGCGTAACTTCCGAGCATACACCCGTCGACCTTTTTCCGGCTCCCGTCCACTGTCTCACCTCATTTCTTCTGTGCCCGATTCGGGCACGATGGCCATTAAGCTCCTGCGCATCTGGCCCACCGTCGCGGCGGGCCGTCCCCGCGGTGCTTCCGCTTGCGGCGACAGCGCCGCTGCCTCGAATGCTTAGTCGCTTTCTCCGCCACCAGCGGCGCTCCTGCGCATTCCCCGCCCCTCGCGATTCGAGGGCCGCGGGGGTAGGAGAATAACATCATGCCGCCCTTCAAAGAGCGGAGAACACGCAGGAGCTTCTCGCTGCATTCGTGCAGCATGTTCCACATTCCGCTGCGAAAACGCAGCGTCCGCCGTTCCGGTGCAGCCCCCGACCCTCGGAGGTGCCGAGGGGCAGGGGACAGAAGCGTGAAGACTATCCGGCTCAAGAGCCGGGGGCTGCACCGAGCATCTGGGACAAATCATGGGGAAGTCTGGCGTCAACGCATCCGCGCGGTCCGTGCGCGGTTCGCATCCGCGGCCCGCGTGAAACAAACTATCGGGCGCATACGCGCAGGCTCTTATCACGCGCCGCTCCGGCAGTCTCTACCGAGCAGCTTTTTGGGCGCGCCCCCGGCGTTTTTCCAGCCAGTTTTCTCCGGGAAAATTTTCCGCCGCGTGTGCGCGGAGTCCTGCGCCCAGCTGCAGAGACTCCACCGTCACCCGCCAGGAGGTGGGGGGACTCTATTTCGCCAGCGCTCACCGAGCGCCGTGAGCTTTCTGGTCGCGCGATCGTGCATCGCATCGTGCGCCGCGCTCGACAGGCTCACGAGGTTCCAGAGACAGTACGCATACTCCGGGTAGTCCTCGGCAGGCCAGACGTGATGCACCACCTGCGCCGCCTCGCGCCGACCGTACCGGGCCGCTTCCCGGCACCGATATCCGTCCCGCCGGAGCGCCCGCACGCGCAGCCGCTGCCAGCGCTTGTTCTTTCGTGAATAATCAAACATGGGCAAAAGAAAACACCCGCACCGATCACGTCCAACGTCTGGACTCGATCAGCACGGGCTAACAAAAGAGCACTGGCCAGTTTTGATATTCACGAGCATCTGCGACTTACACTGCGCGCAGAACACCTGCAGGTTTTTCGCCTCGGTCTCCGGCCGGATGATCTGCCTGGTTTTCATCCGGCAGACGGGACACACGATGTGTCCGTCCTTGATGCTAAGTTTAGCACCTTTCGCGATCGTTTTCAAGTCGTTCATCGCCATCCTTTCATTCTGTCACTAAAAAGCCAATAGGTTACAAGTAATGTCGCGCGCACGCGCGCACGCGATTCCTTACGCCTCGATCCAGCTCGCCACCCGGTAGCTGCCAAATTGACTGCCGCCGGTCCGCACCCGTGGGAGCATCGCGTCGAACGGTATCGTGATCGCATCGCTCTCGTCGAGCCACACCTCCGGCGGCGGCAGCTTCGCGCGCAGACTGCGCGAGCAGCTCCACGGATGCCGCCCCACCGGGATGATGATTCCGTCGCTGCGCTCCTTGGTGAGATAGCGCGCGAGGTAGCGGTAGCCGAGCGCCTTGCCGTGCCGCTTAAATACTGGCCAGTCCGTCACCTCGCCGCACTGCCACAGGAACCGCACCTCCGCCGGCGAGAGCTGCCGGTAGTCCGCGACGAGGTGGATGTGATACCTGTGCGCCCCGTGCAGACCCTCAATGGCCGGGATGTAGTCAAGCCCGCCCTTGCCTCGATAGCGCTCCACGCGCCGCAGGAAAGCCCGCAGCGCCTTGCGCACATCGGCGAAGCGCTCCGGCAGATGCTCGTCGTCGAACTCCAGAATGTAGTGCGTGGCGTACTTACCCATGAGCGCGATCATCAGCTCGAGCCGGTCGGTGGAGTCGCGGTTGAGCACCGTGCGCCGCTGCGCCTTGAGGTCGGCCTTGGCGCGCCGGTCCTCGTCGGTGTCGGAGGGCGCATAGCGCGGCGGCAACGTCCCGCGGTATTCCTTGACCAGATTCCCCGCGCGCTGGCGCACGCAGTAGAACCGCTCAGCCATACACGCTCCCGACCATACCGGCGACCGCGCCGGTCATGTCGCCCTCAATGATGGGCTGCCTGCGCAGCTCGCAGAGCACTCGGGCAAATTCCTCGCACAGGTCGTAATACAGAACCGCGTGCGATAAGCTGCCGTCGGCCAGTGCGGCTGCCCGTGCCGCATAATTTCGGTCGCAGCCGACGCTCATCAACAGCTTGATCATCCGTTTTCTCGTCATTTCATCCCTCCGTATCCGAGCTTGTCCAGACCCGCGTTGACCGCGCGCCAGTGCTCAATGTCAAACTTCCCGTCGTTGCGCTGCATCAGGTAGAGCTTCGAGGCGTCCAGCCCGCAGGCCTCGGAGAGCTTGATCATCGAGCCCGGCCCCTTTTCCGACCAGTACCGGTTCAACCGGGCAAAGATGTCCGCTTTCTCGCTCGACGCCTTCCCGGCAAACCGCGGCGTTGCCTGACCGACCGCCAACGGCAGTTTAATCTCCGTCGGCTTCGGCTCCGGTCGGCTCACGCCCTTCGCCGCGGGGATGTCGGGCAGCGGAGGCTTCGCGGTTTTGCCCGAATCGGACACCGGCTCGCTTTTGACCTCCACCGCGCCGAGCGCGGGGAACTCCTCGACCGCGTAGATCGTGCCAAGCGGCAGCACCAGCGTGCCCGCGCCGAGCGCGTCGCACACATAGGCGCGGAACGCCTCGAGCTGTTTGACGTCGGCGTGCAGCTCCGGGAGCTTCACGATCAGCACCTTGCTCCCCGTCATAGCTCCACCCCTTCCAGCACCCTGCGCAGGTCGATGAAGCGCCCGCCGAGGCCCTTGTCCACAAGCTCCTGCAGCGCGTCGAGCGTCAGCTCGGCGTCCTTGGCGCGGTACACGTCCTCGCACAGGCTCTCCATGTCGCACAGCTTCGCGGCCGTGCCGTAGAGCCGCGCCGGGCAGGTGAGCAGGCTCACGCCCTCGATGCCCCACGCCCCGTCCGGCGTCTTGTAAGTCAAGCGTCTAAATTCAGGCATTGTCCGCACCTCCGTCCATTTTCGCCCCGCAGTTGGGGCAGTAACCAAAATGGTTGATTACCTGTGCGTAGTATTCCTTGCCGCAATTCGAGCATTTCGCAAAGCCCTGCCGCCAATTACCGTTCTCGTCAAAACACGGCTCGAAGCACCCATGCACCACCGGGGCCACGTCGGCGGCGGGGAACGCTGCGATGACAGCATATACTCCATCCGCAAATAGCCTTTCTACCAAACCATGTTCGCCAAGCTCCATTTTCTTGAATTTGGTAATGAGCGCCTCCCGCTCAATGTATTCAGCCATTGTCAGCCCTCCTGTTCCACGTACTCAAGCCGGCTCCGCAGCCGCCGGACCTTGTGTGCCCGCTGCTCCGCCACCGCGTCCTCGACCTCAAACTCGATCGCCATCTGGTCGAGCATGATCCCGACGTCGGCGAGCTCCTCGGCGATGTTGGCGAGCGTGTCACCGTCCACACGCCCGCGCAGGAATTTGCACAGCACATCCTGCAGCTCGGCCATCTCCTCAAAGGCCATCGTGATCTGCGCCTGCGCGCCGTAGCGGCTGAGCGCCGCGCAGAAGGTTCTGCGTTCCATGTCAGTCATTAGCTGCCTCCTTTGCATCCTCTTCAAGCTGCTTTTGGTAGAGCGGCTTCAGCTCGTCGTCCCGGAATCCCATCTTTTTCAGGCTCATTGCCGCCAGAGCGTTTTCCGCGAAATGAGGGTCGTCTAATCTGAGCTCAATCATCACTCCACCTCCGGCCCTTCGGGCAGCACCACCAGCCGACCATCCTTGTCAGCCTCGGCCAGTACCTTTACGCGGCTAATGCCACCGCACTCTACAACGATAGCGCAAAGGTCGTTCCAATTTTTAACCAGCATGGACACTTCCACCGGTGTCATGCCCGTGTCCTCGTATTGCATGAGCCTGCCACGCAGTTCTGCGTATGACCATGCTGCGGTATAAAGCAGGGCGAGCAGGCCTGTGGGCTCATCAGGGCCGTCCAACAAAAGCTCACCCATCGCATAGTCTACGCCATCATCATCCATTGGGAAGTCCAAGTCCGGCAGCAAAATCTTTGCGGCTTTGCGGATAAAATCGTAGAGCCGGATGTCCGGGTAGTCCGGACCATCACCTCCGCCCCGCACCCACGTCTCGAAGTCTTTGATGTAAAACAAATTCAGGGCGGCATCAAGGTTGTTATCCGGGCAATTAGTTGTCAGTCTTTTCATTTACCTTTCCTCCTTCGGCGGTTCCGGCAGGCGCTCCGTCACGGGGATCCACCGTGTCCGCTCCTGCGCCACGGCGATCTCCTCGGCGTAGCGCGCGCAGCGGTCGGCCAGGCGCTCGATCAAATCCGCGCCGTCCAGTCCGACGCGGTCGACATCACATGAATGCATCGTGTCGGCTCCGTATATGGGCCGTTCTTCTTCCGGGACTTCCTCTTCCTTCCAGTACGGGCAATGCTCGCAGGCATTCTCTCCGCCTGCGGTGGAAATGCACCGCAGCGCCCTGACGATCTCTTCGTTTTTCATGTTCATCCTCCTATCGGTTCCGCTTTGAATTTTTTGCCCATGCCGGGCACCTTGACGTTGGGGTAGCGCTCCTCACGCGGCACGAAGTCCTCCGGGTGGTCGCGGCAGATATACCGGAGCCGCTGGTCGAGCTGCTCAAACCGCGCGTCGCTCTCCACGCCGTAGGCGAGGCACTCGTGAAAATACTCTCCGTGCTTCTCCGCGCGGTGGATGATGCGCATGATTCGGTCGTGACCGAAGCCCTCCTCATTGAGGGCGAGGCACATCATGTCCACGTTGAACTGCTGCCCGACCAGCGCCCCGTAGTTGAGCAGATGCCGCCGCAGCTCCGCCTGCTCCTTTGCGTAAGCGTTTTTCATGCACCCTCCCCTCCGCGCCTGCACTCGGTAAGCGGCATCCAGCGGTCGCAGCGGCACTCGACGATGTCGTCGACCGTGGTCCCCGCGTCTGTCGAGATAAACGGGTACTCATCATCCGCGCCGCCGGCGCAGCGGGCCACAAGGTAGCTGCTGCCGCCGAGGCCGGTCTCATAACTGAGCACGACCAGCGCGCCCTCGGTCGGCCAGTGCGCCGCGTCGAGCGGCAGCCAGACCGGCGAGCAGAGGTCCACGCTGAACAAGGTGGGAGGCTTCGGCGCGGGATCGTCCGTCAGACCGCAGAGGTAGTCCAGCGTCGTGCCGAGCGTCAGCGCCAGCTTGGGCAGCGAGCCCGCACCGGCAAGGCTGTTGTTTTCCCACGCGCTGTAGGTGCCGGGGTACTCGCCGATGCTCTCGGCAAACTCCTTGCGCGTCAAGCCGGTCGCTTCGCGCAGAGCCTTGACGCGCTCGCAGAATTTCGGGGTCATATTCTTGAGCCGTGGGTCGTCTGCTGCCGGATTTCGGGGCGCGGCAGGCTCCGGCTCCTTCGGCGGCCGTTCGGCGACCACGAAGCGGCAGGCGGTAGAGCAGGTGTCGCGGTTAAGACATTCGCGGCAGCAGCCGCCGCAGCGCCACTCGCCGTAGCGATAACGGTCAGCGTACATCCGTGCGGCATTCGGGCAGAAGCCGCCGGTATCGGGGCACTTATGCTTGCAGCAGGTCCAGCAGGTTCGGAACTCGCGCACGTTGTTGATCGACCATGTGCGGCAGTGGTCAATGATCCAATCCAGCAGCCTGTACTGCGTCTCGTCGTCCATTCGGGCGATCTCAAGCGCCGCGGCCTCGGGCAGCTCGCCCTTCTCCCACCGGGCAATGATGCCCGGCACCTTGAGGCCTTTTTTAATGACCTGCAGGTTGCCGACCTTCGTCGCGTTGATCTGCATCTCCTTGGCGATCCACTCGCGCAGACCGACCGGGAACTCCTCGCCGGCCTTCTTTCGCCGAATGTAGGTTTCCTTGAGCCTTTCGGCCTCCTCCGCAAGCAGCGCGTTGGACTTCACGCGCTGGCGGTTTGCCTCGATCACCGCGCACAGCTCCTGCTCCTCCGTCATCGCGGGCAGCACGCGGCAGAGCACGGTGGAGAACTGCTTCGCGACGGTCTCGTCCCGGTTCGCCGCGAGCAGCCGCAGCGCCGCCATGCGGCTGTGGCCAGAGATCAGGCGATACTTGCCGTCCTCCGCCGGCACGACGGTCGGCGGCTCGAGCAATCCGTTGGCCTGGATGGACTCCATCAGCGCGGCGAGCGCCTTGTTGTCGGGGCGCGGGTAGAAGTTGCGCGGATTGTCGAGAATGTCGCCCACCGGGATCTCGCGCGTCATACCCGAATCGGGCAAATCCGCGCGGTCGGGCAGAGCCTCGGCAAATTTCGTGATGTCAAACTTCGCCATGACCAAGCTCCTCTCCGAGATATTCCGCCACCCAGCGGCGGTAGTCCTGCGTCGCCACGCTCCGCGGGCAGTAGTCGATCAACGGTTTTTTCTCAAACGTGGTCTCCACGACCTTATCCGTGCGCCGAATGACCTGCTCAAAGACCGGGATCCCGCGTTGGCGCAGCAAGGTCTCGCCCTCGCGCACGACCTCGCTGCTGTTCCGCATTGTGACGAGCACACCGGCAATCCGCACGTCGGGACGCGCACGACGCAAGCTGCGGATCTGAGCGCGCACGCTCTCGAGACCGTCAAAGACAAAACCGTCGATCTTCGCGGGGACAATCACCTCGTCACAGGCAAACAGCGCGTTGACGCTCGCCACGGTGTACCCAGGGGGACAATCGAGGATGCAGTAGTCCGCGCCGTTGTCATCCTCCGCCGCGCGGACGAAATCATACAGAACACGCGTGCGCCGCATACCCTCGTGCAGCGCGTTGCAGTCGATGTCATAGAGCTCCGAGGATGCGGGGACAAGCAGCATCGACGGCGAGAGCGTGATGGCGGAATCGCTCCAGAGCGGCTCCGCCATGCCAAGCAAAAGCGTTGCAACGTTGCTGTCCGAGTCGGGGTCGTAACCCGGCTTGTAAAAGTTCGTCAGATTGCATTGTCCATCGCAGTCGATCAGCAGCACGCGCTTTCCGTAGTCATGCACGAGGATCTCTGCGAGGTTGATGGCGGTGACGGTCTTGCCGACGCCGCCCTTGTTGTTCATGATCGCAATGGTTTTCATGTCGTTCTCCTGTTTCTCTCTCTTTCTCTCGATTTTCAGAACGGATCGTTTTCGTCCTCCGGCAATTCTTCGAGCGCCATCTGACCGGGCGCTTCGCCGTCCGTTTTCTCCTTCCGGCCCTTCTCGTCATCGCGGGTGTAGGGCGCAAAGGTCTGGTGCCTGCCGTCAAAGGCAAACACGCCCTTGCCGCGGCGGCCCTCCTTGCTCTTGGCGATCTGGATGACGCGGCATTTCTCCTGCGAGTAGTTCTGCTTCGGGTCGGGCCGGTAGATCATCACGATCAGGTCCGCGTCCTGCTCGAACTGGCCGGTCTCCTTGAGGTCGTGCATATCCGGCGCGCGCCATGCCCCGCGCTCGGGGCGGCTGAGCTGCGCCAGCTCCACCACCAGCACGCCGCGGCTCTGGGCGAAGGTGTGCAGCGCGCGGGAGACGGTCGCCATCTGCTCGCTGCGCAGATCGCGCGGGTTGCCCTCCGGCACGACGAGCTGCACATAGTCGACGAAGATCACCTCGTATCCGTAGGTGATAGCCTCGGCCATGATGTCGCCCGCAGTCATGCCGCTCGCCTGGATGACGTCGAGCCGGCGTTTGGACGCATCATCCGAGCAGACCGCGAAGGTCCCCCAGTCGCGGTCGGTCAGGCGGCTGCGCTTGATCGCGTCGAAGTCGATCTTCATGCCCTGCGTCACGATGCGGTCGCCGATCTTGCCGGCGGACGTTTCGAGGCTGAAAAAGCCGACCTTGAGCGTCTTGGCCATGTGATAGGCCATCATCAGGGCAAGGGCCGTCTTTCCGTCGCTCGGGTAGCCGCCCAGCACCACCACGTCGCCGCGCCGGATGAAGCTGTTGTGGTCAAGCACGTCCAGCCCGAAGCCCACATAGTCCGCGGCTGTGCCGCTCGCGTGGCGGGCGGAGAAATCCTGCAAAAGCTCCAGCATCGGCACGACCTTCACGCCGCGCCGCGAGGTCATCTGCGCTTGCAGCTCCGAGAGCAGCGGACGGACGTCGTCGAGCGTAGCCGCGCCGTTGATCTGCGCCGAGAGGGCGCGGATGCGGCCCAGCGCCGCCTGCTCGCGCATAAGCTGCGCATATTCGCGCCAGCTTGCGCTCGTGGGCGTGACCTCCATCAGGTCGATGAGCTGTTGCTGCTGCGGCGAGCCGGAGGCATAGCCGAGCTTCGCGTTGATCGTGATGGCGTCGGCGTGCCCGCCCTCGCGAAACACCTCGCGCGCCGCCTGGAAGATCAGCCGGTTGGCTGTGCTGGTAAAGTCGCGCTCGTCCACCTCGGCGAGCACCTGACTGACGATGCTCTCGTCGATCAGCATCGCGCCGAGCACGGCGCGCTCGGCTTCCAGACCGGCGCTCGGCTGCGCGTCTACTCGGCCCATGTCCACCCTCCGTCCTGACTATCCGGCGGCTGCTCGATGCGGCGCACCGGCTGCGCCTTGGCGCTCTGCGCCGGGCGCTTGGCCTTGGCGTCCTCCCAGCGCCGGCCGTTGAGAAAGGTCGAGGCATACGGGATGCCGACGCCGTCCCGCCACGCGGGAGAGGCCTTGAGCACCTGCAGCGCGCGGCCGATGGTCTCGATCAGCGCGTCGTCCGGCTTGAGCTTGTCCCAGGCGCGCACCGCGCCCATGCGGTTCTCCCCGCGTGGGTAGTAAGCCCAAAAGCCCGCAAAGCGCTCCGGCTTCCATGTCGGCGTGGTTTTGCTGCGCTGTTTTCTCGGCTCCGCGCCGTCCCCCTTGGGGGGACTATAGGGGGGTATAATATAATCTTTAGTCTCTACGTTCTTACTTTGGGTCGGAAACTCCGTTGACGGTGTTTCCAGACGACGGCTTTCACCGTTGTCGGTGTTTTCCGACAACGGTGGCTTTTCCTGCAAAACGTAGGTGTTCGCGGAAAAGCGCCCGCTGCCGTCATGCGATTGCTCGCGCATCAGATAGCCGACCTCCTCAAGCCGTCCCACAAGGCGGCGCACCGTGTCCTTGCCGACGCCGCGCTCCTTCGCCATGCCGGAGATGGTGAACTCCCAATCGGGAGGCTTGTCCAGCATATAGGTCAGGAATCCGAGCATTTCAAAGCTCAGGCGCGTGTCTCGGATCGCCGACTTATATAGGACGGTAAACGGCTCACGATGGCCGGACTTTATTACGCCCTCGCTCATACTTTCCTCCATCCAAATAGACGATGATCTTCATCAGCCGCTCCGTGAGAGACGTGACGCCGACGAGGATCAGGAAGATGTCCAGTCCCGTCATGCGCGCGCCTCCCCTCGGAAGGTGTTGACTTTCGTCTGTTTCTGCGATATACTGTGTTTGCAATGGTTTTCAGAGCTCCTGCTCTGGGGACGGGAACGCTTCGAGGTGCCAGCCTCGGGGCGTTCTTTTTTTGCGTCGTCCGCGTAGATCACCTGATACGCCGCGGCGATGGTCTCGCGCAGGTCCTGCACGATGTCGTCGAACTCCGGGCGCTCCGCGTCGTCGATCACGCCGTCCTCGGCGATGCGGAGCAATCCGGCCAGCCGGTCCGCTGCGTCGCGCAGGCGGTTGGTCAGCGAGATGGTCGCCATCGGCAGCGGCTTCGGCTCCACCTCCGGCAGCACGCCCAGCCGGTCGGTTGCCTTCGCGTGCTCCAGCGCCAGCCAGGGCACACCGTAGACGCTACACATCTTCGCGACGGTCTCGTCCGACGGCGTGAGCCTGCCGCCCTCGTAGCGCTTCAAGGTCTCGGCAGAGATGCCCAGCCGCTCCGCGGCCTCCTCCTGCGTCAAAAGTGTCGTTTTACGCCCTCTTTGATAGATATTTGGGTATAACGCTGCCATTGTCTTTCGTCCTCCTTTGTGGTAACGTCAAATCACCAGGTAGCCATCCACCGCGCAAGCGGCACGATGGGGATGATGTACTTCTTGCCGACCTTCTTGGCCGGAAAATCCTTGTCGCCGAGCAGCGCCGCGCGGTCAAGACCGAGGAGCTTACTGCTCTGATCCAGCGTCAGCACCTCCTGCCCGGCAAACTGCTCGCGCAAAGATTGCAGCTGATCGCGGAACGCCTCGCGCTCTCGCATGGCTTATCCCTCCTCACTTTCCTGCGGCGAGCGCTCTCGCGCCTTCCGCGCCCTTGGCCGCCACCGCGGCCCTCGCCGCCTCGCTCGCGGCGCGAAGCGTCTCGTCGTCGTAGAGATCTCTGACCTCGCACTCCAGCACGGCCGCGATGGTCGGCAGCTTGTCCGTCGTGGGCGTCTTGCTGCCGTTCTCCCACCCGATCACGGCGGGCGGCGTCACGCCGGTCATGCGGGCCAGCTCCGTGCCGGTCAGACCGCGGCGCTCTCGTAATTCTCGGATCCTCATTGGGAACACCTCCTTGCTTTTTCTCTCTCGGTGTGATATGGTTTACTATGAGTTAATGTAGAAAGGGCGGGGTATTATGGTGCGCATTACGGCTTTTGATGATAATGGTGTGTATAAGATTGACTTTGAAATCCCTGAGCTTGATGAATGTCCGATATGCCATCACGCTCTGAAACCAACTATTCTGAATTCAAAATATGTGATGGACAGCACGGACAAGGGAACAACGCTTTGCAATTTATACGCTATGTTTCTGTGTCCAAAGTGCCGCAAGGTTTTCCTCGGAAGATTTCGTCAAGCCATCGAGCCGGCATATCGCCGTACAGCAGACTTTATGCATGAGTACGAACTCTTTCCGATGACACCAAGCCGTGAACCCTTCAGCGAAGATATCCTTGGACTGTCGCTGACCTTCGTCGAAACCTATGGACAGGCTCAGCAGGCAGAGGCCGAAGGATTGTCCCAGATTTGCGGCATCGGATACCGCAAGGCATTGGAGTATCTTGTAAAAGACTACCTTTGCCATAAATTTCCCGCTGATGAGGAGGCTATCAAAGCCGAAGCCCTCGGGCAAAGTCTTCGACGAATCGAAGACGGCAGAATACAAACATTGGCTCAGCGCGCAACTTGGATCGGAAACGATGAGACCCATTATGTTCGTAAGCACGAAGATCTGGATGTCAAGACGATGAAAACTTTTATCCAGGCGATGATCCATTTCATCGACTCGGAGTTGACGTTTGAGAAAGCTCTTGGCATTGATCCCGCCTGACGGGATCGTACACCGCGAGCTGCTTCCCGTCCATCGACCAATAGGACGTTGCCACGCGGACCGGGTCATCGTGCGTCCCATCGCCGCGGACTTCGCGGATTTCGATGACCCGAATGACCTTAGCGATCGTAACTGGGTTTGGTGCCATGTCTTTTCACCCCCTTTCATCCGGTGCGCCGTGGCTCACCGTGAGTAAATAGTAAATCGTTAATTATAGATTGTCAATAGGTTTGAAGTTAATTTTAGATTTTTGTGAATTTCAAACAACGCAGAGAGGATGTGATACCATTGAACAACGAAATCTTTGTGCGAAATGTTGAGATAAGATGCAAGCAGAAGGGAGTCCCCCCTACCGTAGCCTGTCGAGAAAGCGGTGCGGGCAAGGATTTTCTGACAAACCTGAAAAAAGGGCAATCTCCATCGCTTGGCAAAGCTCAGCAGCTCGCGCAATATCTCGGCTGCACGGTCTCCGACCTGCTGGGGGAGACCGGCACGGCCACGCAGGTCCTCGACGAGCGCTATGCGCCCTTCATCGACCTCTTCGCGGAGCTCGACCCGGCAGAGCAAACCAAAGTCGTCGGCGATATGCTCCGGCGCAAAAATAAAAAATAAAAAAGTGCCCGATTCGGGCACGGGGGAGGAGCGCATGAACTCAGTCATATTCCTATATGCGGCGATTGCGATTGATGTGGGGCTGTGCGTCAAATGGCATTTTGACGACAAGCGTGAGGCTGAACGCGAACAGCAGGCTGAACTCCATCGAAAACAGGCTGCCGAGGAACGGCTGAAGAAAACGCAGGCCCACCTTGATGAACTTGACGAAGAAATTGAAAAGACAAAAGCGGAACGTGAACGAGTTGAACGCCAGTATGCGCCTAAGATTAAAGCCAGCAGTGTCACGTCATTCCGCCATCATTATGACGTAGTCGGAGAATCATTTGACAACGAGGACGGAACCTCGCGGCAGGAAATTCTTGGCGCTATCGCAAATTGTGAGCCGCCTTATGAAGATTGCGAAGTGTCTCTCGATGAGTTTGACTACAAGGGCGAGCGCGCACTGGCAGTCAAAGTCAACGGCGACCAAATAGGCTGCATTGCAAAGGAAAACCTTGACGCCGTTTTTAACGATCTTGAATTTACCGACGCAATTACGCTGAAAGTATTCGGCGGAGAAAACGGGAAAAGCTACGGTGCGGCAATAACGCTGATCGCAAACGCTGACGAATAACAAAAGGCCGCCACCCATGAGGGCGGCGGTCTTTGCTGAGCTCGCGCGAACTCGGAGAGGGGGAAATGTGCGGAGGTCTACGGATCGCCACGCAGGTCCTCGACGAGCGCTATGCGCCCTTCATCGACCTCTTCGCGGAGCTCGACCCGGCAGAGCAAACCAGAGTCGTCGGCGATATGCTCCGGCGCAAAAATAAAAATAAAAAAAGTGCCCGATTCGGGCACGGGAAAAGCCCTCCCCGTGACAGGGAGGGCCATCAACGATAGCATCGATTATAACGTCACCAGCACCGCAGAAAAGTTCAAAGCAAACCTTGACAACTTGAAATTTGGCGGCTATACTTGGAGTACAAACGAAGGGCGCTGCCGGTAGACGGTCAGCTCCCCGGTTAGTTGCTCAAAGAGTAACCGCCTGCTTGGGGAAGCGTGAGGCGGTTACTTCTTTTTTGCCTGAAAACACAGGCCAATGATCCCTATGACCACAAGACAGAACTCGAACAGCTCTGAATATGTAAGCATACGCATCACCCCTCTCTTGGAGGGGCAAGAAGTCCCCTCCGGGATGGAGGAGCCAACCGCCTACCCTGTACCGTTGTACTGGCAGCGCCACAGATAGGATAGCAGAGCCGTGTCGAAAATGCAAGGAATTCTTTCCAACGCAAAAGGCCGCCATCCATGAGGGCGGCGGCCTTTGCTGAGCTCGCGCGAACTCGGAGAGGGAAAATGCGCGGAGGTCTACGGATCGCTGCGCTGGGATTCGGCTGCGAGCTGTGCAGCCAGCTCGAGGATCTCGTGCTGGTCATGCGCGGGCAGGGACTCAAACAGTGCGAGGATGTAGGCGATGTCGTACATTTTAGCTCCCTCGGGCACCCTTGTGTATTTGGCGCCGGATGGAATTATAACGCAACCGCGCGCCGGTTGGCTACTGGAATATTTAACAGAGAGGAGGCGGCGCAATGCCAAAATATCCCAGCTATTACATCCGACCGGACGGTCTGCATGAGACGATCCTCCGCATCAACGGCAAGCGCAAGGCCTTCCGCGGGAAAACCGACAAGGAAGTATGGGAAAAGGTCAAGGCGTTTGACCGAGCCCAGCTGCAAGCGGAGATCGACGCGGAGACGACCTTCTCGAGGATCGCAGAGCAGTGGTGGGATGAAGCCGAGCCGAAGCTCGAGCCGAACTCGGTGAAAAACTATAAGCCGGCGTTGCGCCGAGCCGTGGAGGAATTTGGGGCGCGGCAGGTCGGCAGTATCACCGCCAAAGAGATCGACGCATTTATTCGGGACTTCGCCGCCGCGCGGGCGAGGAAGACCGTCGCCATGCAGCTGCAGGTCATCCGCCAGGTCCTGCGCTGGGCGGAGCTGCAAGGAAAAACAAATTACAATCCGGCGCAGGCCGTCCGCGTGCCGCGCAATCTCCCGCAGACGCGGCGCGAGGCCCCCGACAAAGACCAGATCGCCAAGATCAAGGCATCCACGAATTTGCCCTTTGGCTTGTTCCCGGCGCTGATCTACTACACCGGCTGCCGCAGGGGAGAGGCGCAGGCCTTAACCGGAGCCGACATTGACCGCAAAGCCATGCGCGTGCATATCCGCCGGTCCGTCTATTACGACCACGGCGCGAAGATCAAGGAACCAAAGACAGCCGCCGGTGTGCGGGAGGTCCCGCTCCTGCCCGCCTTGGATGCGCTTCTGCCGAAAAAATTGCCGCAAGGGTATCTGTTTGCCGAGCCGGACGGCTCGCTGCTGACAGACGGCGATTTCCGCAAGCTTTACAAGGCGTACTGCGCCGCCAGCGGCGTGACGGTCTCTCTGCATCAGATCCGGCATGGCTACGCAACCGCACTGTTTGAGGCTGGCGTAGACCCAAAGACGGCGCAGAAGCTGCTCGGTCATGCGAAGCTGTCCACGACAATGGACATCTATACGCACGTCTGCGGTGACGCGATCGCCGCCGCAGCGGAGAAGATGAAAAAGAGCTTTTGACCAAGCCTGTGAACACAGTTGCAAACACAAAATGCGCAGAATGCCTGATATGCAAGGGACGAAATAGAGTTTCCTCCTCTCGTTCGTTGTAGAAAGGGAAAGCGCAGCTTAGGCTGCGTTTTTTCTTTGTGGTTGCATTTGTCACTTTACGCGGCGCGGAAAAGCTGATAAACTGACGAAAACAAAAGCAAAGAGGTCTTTTCTATGTTTCAGGGCTTTTCGCAGAACGCCATCGACTTCCTTTGGGGCATCAGCCTGAATAACGAGCGGGGCTGGTTCATGGCGCACAAGCAGGATTTTACGGACTATGTGGACATTCCCATGCGCGAGCTGGGGAAGGCGGTCTTTTCCGCGCTGGCGGAGGACTATCCCAGGCAGGACTGGCGGCTGCACGTCTGCCGCATCTACCGCGACGCGCGGCGGCTGCACGGACGCGGGCCGTACAAGGAGCATCTGTGGTTCACCATCGAGCGGCCGCACGAGCGCTTTGAGAGCGTGCCCGCGCTCTATTTTGAGCTTGCGCCGAACTACTACAGCTACGGCTGCGGCTACTGGGACGCGGGGGCGGCGACGATGGCGAAGCTCCGTGCGCGCATCGACAACGACCCCAAACCGCTCGAAAGGCTGGCGCGGCGGCTGAATAAGTCAAAATTTGTGCTCTCCGGCGAGGAATTCAAGCGGCCCAAGGGCGACGCGGGCAAGCTGCTGAATCCGTGGTACAACCGCAAAAACATTGCCATCGGCTATGACGATAACCCCGAGGGCGTGCTTTTCACGCCGCAGCTCAAGGACAATGTGCTCGACGGCTTCCGCTTTCTGATGCCGTACTACCAATACCTCGACACGCTCGCCGGCGACATGGAGCCGAACAGGTGAATAAAAGCTGAGACGGCGTGAGCCATCTCAGCTTTTTCATCATTTGCCGAGTGTTTCACCGATCACAGCCATTTGCGCGGCATCGGGTGAGAAGCTGCGCGGATGGAACTCCACGATGCGCTGACCGTATATGAGCAGCCAGGTGTCATATTTTTCGCCGCTATGGGCGTCGCATTCCCGCCACGCCCGGTCGGCGCCCCACGGCGCGGGATCGGTCTCGCGGTATTCGATGCCGTAGAGATCTTCTGCGTGCAACGTGCTTTGGAGGCAGAAGTCGAAGAGCGGGGCGAGCTTCACATCGACGACGGTGTAGGACAGCTCCGGCATGGGCGGGTCGTTTTCGTCGCTCCAACGCATGTCGTAGGGGAGCTCCTGACGGTATTCGACCTGTCGGACGAAGACAGAGTCTCCGCGCTCGAGGGCCTCGCAGGAGTAGCGGGCATAGTCGGTATCGGTCAGGCCCTGCACATAGAGCGGGAGCGTGTCATGGTAGAGGTAGCCGACCTGCGGGCTGCCGCCGACGGTGTAGGTGTATTCCTCCGCGTTTTTCGGTACGTCGTCAAACCAGCCGCTTGATATGCCGTAGGTCATGACGCCGATCATCAGCATGACGGATAACAGGACGGAGCAAAGAACCGTGAGCGCTAAGATGAGCCTGCGTTTTTTCGGCGGTACGCTCCTTTTCCGCACCTGCTTGCCGACGAGCATGGCTCCGCCGACGGGGACGAGCACAACGCCGGTGGAGACGAGAACGATGCACAGACCGGCGCTGCGGAAAAGCAGGGGGATGACCATGAGCGCCCAGAAGACAAAGATCCAGATCGAGCGCAGGAAGCTCAGCCAGCGGCTCGAGTGGGTGGGGGTGAAGATGCCCAGCTCGCGGGCGTTGCGCTTCGCCTTGCGCAGCCAGAGCCGGTAGCCGAGCAGCTCGACGCCGAAGAGGAGGATCATGACGAAGATCATCAGAATCATGGTGAGGTCGTAGCCGTCCGCGAGAAAGGCGACCGGATCGCGCCGCAGCTGCGACACCTGAAGATAGAGCATCGTCGGCAGCATGCAGGCGACCGTGATCGTGTTGCTGAGCACATAGCCCTTCTTGGCGCGCTCCATCGTTTCGACCTGCACGACGGCCTCGGTCTCGATGGGCACGGCGTCAAGGTCCTCGTTGTAGAAAATGTGCGTGTCGCCGCGCTGCGTAACGATCTGCCAGCCCGCGCCGGCGCAGTAGTCCCAAAAGGTCAGGTTCTCGTGGTTTGGTTCGTCGGGACAAAAGCTGTCGGTCTTGGGGTAGTAGACCACCGCGAAGCGGAGCTTTTTCGGCTCGCAGCGGCGGTAGCGCAGGGCGTAGGTGCCGACGGATTCAAGCATCCAGCCGTTGGCAGCCATTTTCTCCAGGTGCCGCTCGAGTCCCGTGTGGTCGTAGAAGGCGTAGAGGTTCAGTTCCCGCTTCTTGTTCCATCGGTCAGTTCGCATGGCTTGTCGCCTCCCTTCAAAAGTCGCTGGTAATCGTTCATCTGCGCCGTCAGACGGTCCATCTCGCCGTGCAGCCGCTCCTCGCCTTTTTCGGTGAGAACGTAGCTGCGGCGGCGGCCCTCGCATTTGGTCTCGACGATGTAGCCCTCGGCGGCAAACTGCTCCAAAAGATTGTAGAGCGTGCCGGGGCCGACGCTCACGCGGCCGCTCGTGAGCAGGCGGATGCGCTCCATCAGATCCATGCCGCAGCATTCCTCCCGCAGGCAGAGGAGGACGTAAAACATCTGCTCGGTGAGCGTCTGAAATTTTTCGCGGGCCATTGTACCGCCTCCTTTTATCGATATTCGATATTCTTGGGGAGAGTATACTATCGAATATCGATATTGTCAAGAGAAAAAATCGGAGAGCCGTCGGCTTTCCGATTTTTCATTCAGGCTTTGTCCTCTTCCCGGTATTCAAGAATATCGCCGGCATCGCAGTTGAGCGCCTCACAAATCGCCGCGAGCGTGGAGAAGCGGATCGCCGTCACCTTGTTGTTCTTGATCTTGGACAGATTCACGTTGGAGATGCCGACGCGCTCCGCCAGCTCGTTCAGCGACATTTTTCGCTCGACCATCATGCGGTCCAGTCTCAGAATGATCTTTCCCATTTACACAAGCCCTTCCACATCTTGTTCCAGCTCCACGCCGCGCGCAAAGAACTGCGTCAGGCAGAGAATCACGAGCCCCATGGAGAAGCCGTAGAGCCGAACGCTCGTTTCGACGGTATCGGTGCCGAGGATCAGGCGGCACACGGTGCTCAGCGCAAGCCCCGCGAGCGGAATGGAGATGGCGAAAATGCCGATCTCGCGGAGCATACGGATATTATCCGCCTGAAAAACCGTGCTGCTCTCTGACCGCTTGATGATAAGGTAGAGATTGCGGAAGATCATCGCCATGAGGGAAGGAAGCACGACGGCTGCGGCAAAATACAGAAGCATTGCCCGCATATCAATGCCGTTCGCGGTCGGTACGCTGAACTCAAAGCCGAGGACGCTGAGCTCCAATCGACCGGTACGGATCGATCCAGCCAGAGCGTCCGCGAGAAATGTGCGGTCCGCAAACGAGTATATTCCGGCTGTGAGCATGAGAGCGGCCGTCATCCAATAACCGAGCTCGGTAAATTTTGTGATGATCTTGGCAGCCTTGACGATCCAACGGTTCCACTTCATTTTTCCGACCTCCTCAAGATGCTTGATGAGGACAGTATAACCGCCGAGTATTCGTTTGTCAATATGTTTTTATCGTTTTACGATAAATTATATATGATTATCATAAAATCATCACGCGGATATAGGCAAAGCCCCCGACCGCAGCCGGGGGCTTTGAGAGGGAGATCGATAAATTGATTGGACGGTCGGTCATTCCAGCTCCACCGTGGCGGGGGGCTTGGAGGTGACGTCGTAGAGGATGCGGTTGACACCCTTGACCTCGTTCACGATGCGGCGGGAGACGGTGTCGAGCAGCTCCCACGGCAGGCGCGAAAAGTCGGCCGTCATGAAGTCCTGTGTCTCCACCGCGCGCAGCGCGATGGCGTAGTCATAGGTGCGCTCGTCGCCCATGACGCCGACCGAGCGCAGGTTTGTGAGCGCGGCGAAATACTGGTTGATGCTGCGCTCGAGACCGGCCTTGGCGACCTCCTCGCGGAAGATGGCGTCCGCCTCGCGGACGATGTGCAGCTTCTCCTCGGTGATCTCGCCGATGACGCGGATGGCAAGGCCCGGGCCGGGGAAGGGCTGACGCCAGACAAGGCTTTCGGGCAGGCCGAGCTCAATGCCGAGCTGGCGCACCTCATCCTTGAAGAGACGGCGCAGGGGTTCGATGATCTCCTTGAAGTCCACATGGTCGGGAAGTCCGCCGACGTTGTGGTGGCTCTTGATGACGACGCTCTCGCCGCCGACGCCGGATTCCACCACGTCGGGGTAGATGGTGCCCTGCGCGAGAAAATCGACGCGGCCGAGCTTTTTGGCCTCGGCCTCAAAGACGCGGATGAACTCCTCGCCGATGATCTTGCGCTTGCGCTCCGGCTCGGAGATGCCGGCAAGCTTGGTGAGAAAACGCTCCTGCGCGTTCACACGCACGATGCGCATACCAAGGCAGTCGTGCATGGCGCGCTCGACCTGATCGCCCTCGTCCTTGCGCAGCAGGCCGTGGTCGACAAAGATGCAGGTGAGCTGTTCGCCGACCGCGCGGTAGAGGAGCGCGGCGGCCACGGCGCTGTCCACGCCGCCGGAGAGGGCCAGCAGCACCTTGCCGCTGCCGACCTTGGCGCGGACCTCCTCAATGGCTTCGCTGACATAATTCGCCATGCTCCACTCGGGGGCAAGGCCGCAGACCTTATAGAGAAAGTTCTTCAGAATTTCGGTGCCGTGGACGGTGTGCAGCACCTCGGGGTGAAACTGCACGCCGTAGAGCTTTCGTTCCGCGTTCTCGATGGCGGCGTAGGCGCAGCCCGCGGTGTGCGCGATGGCGCGGAAGCCGGGGGAAAGGCGCTCGACCTCGACGCCGTGGCTCATCCAGCAGATGCTCGTCGGCTCAACGCCGTCGAACAGCAGACTCGTGCCGTCGTGCGTCAGCTCCACCTTGCCATACTCGCGGACCTCGGCTCTGCGGCAGGCACCGCCGAGCTGATGGATCATCAGCTGCTGGCCGTAGCAGATGCCGAGAATGGGCAGACCCAGCTCGAAAATGGCGTTGTCGAGCGCGGGGGCGTTCGGCTCAAACACCGTCGCGGGGCCGCCGGTGAAGATGATGGCGGCGGGGCCGAAGGCGCGGATGTCGTCCATCGACATGGTGTAGGGCTTGATCTCACAGTAGACGCCGCATTCACGCACGCGGCGCGCGACGAGCAGATTGTACTGCCCGCCGAAATCCAATACCAGTACCTTTTTCATCTCAGTCGTCCTCACGGAAGAGAATGCCGTTCTCGTCTGCCTGCTCGATGACGGCGAGGGCCTTGTACGGTACGCCGGAGGCACGGAATTTGTCGCCGCCGCCCTGGAAACCCTTTTCGACCGCGACGCCGATGCCCTCGAGTGTCGCGCCCGCGGCGTTTACGAGGTCGATGAGACCCTGCATCGCGTAGCCCTTGGCCATAAAGTCGTCGATGATGAGAACGTGGTCGTCCGCGTGCAGCCACTCATGGCTGACGATCAGCGTGACCTTCTTTTTATAGGTATAAGAAAAGACCTCGCTCTGGTACAATCCGCCCTCGATGTTATCGCTCTTCGCCTTCTTGGCGAACAGCATGGGAACACCGTATTTCTGAGCGCAGATCGTGGCCAAAGCGATGCCGCTTGCCTCCGCTGTTAAAACCATGGTGATCTTGCTGATGTCAAAATACTTCGCAAACTCATCGGCCAGAGCCTCAAGCAGTTTGGTGTCGACGCGGTGGTTGAGAAAGCCGTCGACCTTGATGATGTTGCCGGGCAGGACCTTGCCTTCGCGGCGAATGCGTTCCTTGAGCAGTTCCATGGGACCGTCCTCCTGTCGTATAATATAAGTGTGCGTGCTGTGCTGCCATTGTAGATATTGTATCGTATGATAGAGCATTTGCGCAAGAAAAACAAGGTGACGGAGGGACCAAAAAAAGAGAGAGAAAAGCGCCCGTTTTCGGGCGCTTTTTATGGTTTTGCACAGTTTGATAAGCGCAGCTAATGACGAGCATCAGACGCGCGCATCGCGCTCAGCCCGCATTGGAGTAGAGACGGGCCTCCAGCGCGTCGAGCCCGGCAAGGATATTTTCAACTGCCTGCTGTGTGTTGGGGTCCTCGGCAGGACCGCTGCAAAAGAGCAGATAGGAACTTCCCTCCAGCAGCGACGCCACCCCCTCGCGGAAGCGCACAAATTCCGCCTGCGTCGCACGGTCGATGTCGGGAACCGGCGCGGTGCCGTCCGCTTCGAGCACAAAGGTGATGGTGTTTCCGTCAAGGTAGCGCTCCCGCCCGCCGGCGTAGGAGATCAAATCGTAGGAGCAGCTGCCCACGCCCCTGTCCTCATGGGTCTGATAGCACAGCACATCCGCGCCCCACACGCCGTTTTCATCCTCTCCGTAGCAGAGGAAGAAAGTGTCCCAACCGGTATAGTAGGGGGTGACCTCCTTGGTGAAGAGCACCGTACCGTTGTACTTCCTCGCCTCCAGCGTGTAGCGGCATTTTGCAAATTCATCCGGCTCCGAGGTCGTGAGGACGAGGATCTCGTCCTCGCTGTCACGGTCGAGATCGGCGTAGGTGAGCGGCTTTTCATTGGCTGTGTAGACCTCGGTGAAGCTCTTTACCCCGTCCGCGCTGTAGTAAATCTCCGTGTCGCGCCGCGCGAGGTACAGCCCGCCTTCCCCATCGGGACGGTAGGTGTCGGTGTAATACTCGGGCGTGGCATGCCACTGGCAGATGCAGACCTCGTTTTCCTCGTCGGGCTCGAGCGCAAAGGCCCACCTCCCGTAGGGGCGGAAGCCGTCTGTCTGCGCGTCGTAGAACCAGTAATAGAAGGGCACATTGTAGGCGGGATTGTCGAGCTGTAAGCCGATGTCGCGATAGCCGTCGAAGTTATAGTCGCCGGTCTCAAGGCAGTTCTCGGGCGACCAGCAGCTCGTGTAGCCGTCCGCACCCCAAACCTCGTCACCGAGGTCGGAGATCAGAAGATTCTCCTCTCTGCCGTCGTCCCACAGAAGGTGGATGCGGCTCACGCCGCAGTCATACTCCCCGTTCTGATAGCCGTATAGCTCAAGCGTCGCCGTCCTGCCCTCGCAGAGGGTGAACGGCTCCGTGCGCAGCAGCACATCGTCCGCGTGCAGGGCGGTCCATTCATCGTCCGTGGCGGGCTGCTCGGCGACAGGCTCCGGCGGCTCGTCGGGCAGCGGCGTGTCTGCGTTGGTTTTTTCGCCGCAGGCGGCGAGCGTCAGCGCGAGCGCCGCGGCAAGCAGCAGCGCAAAAAGTCTTTTTTTCATGTCGTTCCTCCTCTGCTTTTTCTGTATGTCACTATTGTATCATATCACCAAAGAGAAGTCACTACAAAACGGTTACAAAAAAGGAGAGCGCCGAGGCGCTCTCTTTCGCGGTGCGGGATTTACTTCTTCTCGTCCTCGAGCAGACCCTTGAAGCTGGCGGCAAGGCCGGCAAGGCTCTGGATCTCGCTGGGGACGATGATCTTCGTCGCCTGCCCGTCGGCGGCCTTTTCAAAGGATTCGAGCGCCTTGAGCTTGACGACCTGATCGTTGGGGTTGGCGTTGTTGAGGAGCTTGATGGAGTCCGCCAGCGCGGTCTGCACCTTCATAATGGCCTCGGCCTCGCCCTCGGCGCGCAGCACGGCGGCCTGACGCTCGGCCTCGGCGTGGAGGATGGCGGCCTGCTTCTCGGCGTCCGCCTTGAGGATGGTGGACTGCTTTTCGCCCTCGGCGACGAGGATCTGGCTCTGCTTCTGGCCCTCGGCCTGCAGGATGGACTCGCGGCGCTCACGCTCGGCCTTCATCTGCTTTTCCATGGCGTTCTGAATTTCCTTGGGCGGCAGAATGTTCTTCAGCTCCACGCGGTTGACCTTGATGCCCCAGGGGTCGGTCGCCTCGTCAAGGATGGAGCGCATCTTGGCGTTGATGACGTCGCGGCTGGTGAGGGACTGGTCAAGCTCCATTTCGCCGATGATGTTGCGGAGCGTCGTGGCGGTCAGGTTCTCGATGGCGTTCATCGGGTGCTCGACGCCGTAGGTGTAGAGCTTAGGGTCGGTGATCTGAAAATAGATGACCGTGTCGATCTGCATGGTGACGTTATCCTTGGTGATGACGGGCTGGGGATCGAAGTCGGCGACCTGCTCCTTGAGGCTGACCTTCTTGACCACGCGCTCAATGAAGGGGATCTTCAGGTGCAGGCCGACGTTCCAAGTCGCGCTGTACGCGCCGAGACGCTCGACGACGTAGGCGCGGGACTGCTGCACGACGTGGATGTTGCTCACAACAAGAATGAGCACGAGCACGACGAGCACGATGACGCCGATGTAGTTGAAAATGGATGCGATAGGCATATTACGGTTCCTCCCTTTCTTTTCTGACGAAGAGCTTGACGCCCTCCATTCGGACGATGGTGACCATGGAGCCGCGGGCGATCACGTCGCCGTCCTCGCTGCGGGCGGTCCATGTTTTGCCGTCGATGTAGACGGCGCCGGTGGTGTTTTCGTTGTCGATGGTCTCGGTGACCTTGGCCGTGTGGTGCAGCACGCGGTCGGCGTTGGTGGGAACGATGGTCTTATCCAGCATTTTGTGCGCCAGCGGGCGCGTTGCGATCAGCGCCGCGATGGAGACCGCCAGAAAGACGACGATCTGCAGCCAGAGCACCGCGCCGAGCTCCAGCGAGAGCAGCGCGGCGACCGCGCCTGCCACGAACCAGATGGAGACCAGCCCCGCCGTCGCCGCCTCGGCAATGCCGAAAATGACGATGGCGGCGATCCATACGAATGTCATGTTGCCTCCCGAACCTCCTTTCATGCTGTGGGCAAGCGCCATCAGCGAGAGCAGAACGATAAAGATCAGCGTGCCGCCGATGAGCTTGTCGTAGGGGGAAAGATTGCTGAGAAAGTCAACAAAGGAACGCTTGAGCGGCTTGCCGGCGATGGGCTGCTCGACCTCGGCCTCCTCCGCCTCGACGGGCGGAAGCTCGTCGGCGAAGAGCGCGTCGAGCGTCGTGTGGTAGCGGTGGCAGATGTAGAGGATCTTTTCGATCTCCGGGTAGCCGCGGCCGGACTCCCAGCGCGACACCGCCTGCCGCGAGACGTGCAGCTGCTCGGCAAAGGTCTCCTGCGTCATGCCGCTTTGCTTTCGGACCTCCTGCAGCTTTTCGCCAAAGGCCATTTCCCTGTTCCTCCGTTTCTCTCTGTGTGGCTATCCTACCGCCCGCGCCGTGTTTTTTCCACCAACCTGCGCTTGCGTTTTGCGTTTTTGCCTGTCCGGCGCGCAACTTTAACGTTACATTGCCCGCCGGAGGGGCGTTTGGGGCTTTTCCATAGTATACCATAGGGCGAGGGGAATTACCATGCTTTTTTTGCGCGCGGACGATTGCGTTTTTGCGCCGTGTCCGCTATACTGGAAAAAACGAAAGAGGAAAGCGATGGAAACGCCATGCTGCAATTTGCCATTCCCTGCCTGCTGGGGCTCGAGAGTCTGGTGGGCGATGAAGTGAAAAAGCTCGGTCTTGCCGACGTCCGCGTGGAAAACGGGCGTGTGCTGTGCCGCGGCGAGGAGCGCGACCTCGCGCGGCTGAACATCAATCTGCGCTGCGGTGCGCGCGTGCTGCTCGTGCTCGCGAGCTTCCGCGCGACGGATTTTGAAACGCTCTTTCAGGGCACCCGCGCCGTGCGCTGGGAGGACTGGATCCCCCGCGAGGGAGAGTTCCCCGTGACGGGCTATTCCATCAACTCCACGCTGCACTCCGTCCCCGCCTGCCAGTCCATCGTGAAGAAGGCGGTCGTCGAGCGGCTCGGGGCGGCCTATGGGCTTGAAACGCTGCCGGAGACCGGCAAGCGCTATCAGATCCGTTTCTCGATCATGAAGGACGAGGTGATGCTCTGCCTCGACGCGAGCGGCGAGGGGCTTTACAAGCGCGGCTACCGCGCCGTCGGCGTGGCGGCTCCGCTCAAGGAGACGCTGGCCGCCGCGATGGTGAAGCTCTCGCACTACAACGGGCGTGACCCGTTCTGCGACCCCTTCTGCGGCAGCGGCACCATCGCCATCGAGGCGGCGCTGATCGCCAGGAACCGCGCCCCGGGTCTGAACCGCAGCTTTGCCGCGCAGCACTGGGCGATGGTGGACAAAAGGATATGGCTCGACGCGGCGGACGAGGCGATGGACAACGAATTTCACGACAAGACCTACGAGATCTGGGGCGGCGACATCGACCCGCACGCCATTGAGATCGCGCGGCACAACGCGGAGCTTGCCGAGGTGGACGATACGGTGCGCTTTGAGGTGGACGATGCGACGCGCTTCCACTGGGGCGGGCAGTATGGGCGCGTTGTGACGAATCCGCCCTACGGTGAGCGTCTGCTTGAGCAGAAGGAGGCCGAGGAGCTTTACCGCGCCTTCGGCCGCGCGATAGACAAGCTGCCGGAGACCTGGCGCGTTTATGTGCTCTCGTCGCATACGGAGTTTGAGCGCTGCTTCGGCCGCATAGCCGACAAAAAGCGCAAGCTTTACAACGGTATGCTCAAGTGCGACCTGTTCATGTACGGGAAGAGAGTGTAAGGAGGAAAACGCCTTGAAACACATTTTTATCATCAATCCGTCCGCGGGAAAGAACGACAGCCGCCAGCGCATTTATGCGATGGCAGAGGCGCTGCGGGAAAAGCACGGTCTGGACGTACGGTGTATGCTCACCGCGTCAGTCGGCCACGCGGCCACGCTCGCGCGCGGCCTCGCCGAGAGCGGAGAAGAGGTGCGGCTCTATGCCTGCGGCGGCGACGGCACGGTCAATGAGGTCGCCAACGGCATCGCGGGCTATGCCAACGCCGCGATGACCTGTATCCCCATCGGCACGGGCAATGATTTTCTCAAAAACTTCGGCGCGGACTACGAAAAGTTTCTCGATGCGGAAAATCTCTGGAACGGCGAAACGCAGGCGCTCGACCTCATCGACTGCAGCGGGCGTTACTGCCTGACGATCGCCTGCTCGGGCATCGACGCGCGCATCGCCGAGAGCGTGCATAAGTTCAGCGCCAATCCGCACCTGAGCGGGCGCGGCAGCTATCTGGTCAGCGTGGCGGCGAACGGCATCTTCGGCCGCATCGGACGGCATTGGACGGTCTGGCTGGACGAGGAGAGGATCGAGGACGACTTCGCCCTCGTCTCCATGTGCAACGGACGCTACTACGGCGGTGGCTCCACGCCGGTGCCGGAGGCGCGGATGAACGACGGCGTGCTGCACACGGTTTTGGTGAAGAACATCAGCAAGCTCCGCTTCGCGCGGCTCTTCCCGGACTACTCTGCGGGAAACCACGAAAAGCTCCCGAAGGACGTGGTGCGCTTTTCCACAGCGAAGGTCGTGCGCATCCACTCCGACGACGGCGACATCGTGACCTGTCTGGACGGCGAGTGCTCCCATTCGCACGACGTGACGCTCCGCCTGGCGGACAAAAAGCTTAATTTCTTCGGCCCCGCCGGCTGCGACCCGAACGCGACGGCGCGCTGAGAGAATTTTACCAAACTGTGAATTTTTGCAAATCGACCGGATTTTTCATAAAATCCCCTTGCAATATCGCTTGCCTTGCGCTATGATAGCACCGTTGGTTAGCACTCAATCGCGATGAGTGCTAACCAACGGTGAATTTGTTTTTTCAAATTTGTGAAAATATAGAAGGAGGCACATTCCCATGAAACTCACTCCGCTTGCCGACCGCGTCATCCTCAAGATGCTCGAGGCCGAAGAGACCACCAAGGGCGGCATCATCCTGACCGCCAGCGCTAAGGAAAAGCCCTCGATCGCCGAGGTCATTTCCGTCGGCCCCGGCGGCATGGTCGACGGCCACGACGTCGTTATGACCGTCAAGCCCGGCGACAAGGTCATCACCAGCAAGTATTCCGGCACCGAGGTCAAGGTCGATGACGAGGAATACACCGTCGTCCGTCAGTCTGATATCCTTGCCATCGTTGAGTAAAATGCGCAAAGAGGGAGCAGGCTCCCCCTTTGGATTCCCCACCGCCAGTCTGCGGACTGGCGACGCCGCCCAAGGCGGCTGGGTCAAAGTATTTTTGCCACGCACATGTCGCGGCAAAAATAATCTAAACTATTTTCGCGTTCCGCGGAATTTCTAATGGAGGTACACTCTTATGTCTAAGCTCATTAAATCCGGCGAAGAGGCCCGCAAGGCGCTTGAAGTCGGCGTCAATACTCTGGCCGATACCGTGAAGGTCACCCTCGGCCCCAAGGGCCGCAACGTCGTGCTCGACAAGAAGTTCGGCGCTCCGCTCATCACCAACGACGGCGTGACCATCGCCAAGGAGATCGAGCTGCCCGATCCGTTCGAGAACATGGGCGCTCAGCTCGTGCGTGAGGTCTCCACCAAGACCAACGACGTCGCGGGCGACGGCACCACCACCGCCACCCTGCTCGCGCAGGCGATGATCCGCGAGGGCCTGAAGAACCTCGCCGCCGGCGCGAACCCCATCGTGATGAAGAAGGGCATGGCCAAGGCCGTTGAGACCGCGGTCGAGGCCATCAAGGCCAACAGCCAGAAGGTCAACGGCACGGACGATATTGCCCGCGTCGGCACCGTCTCGAGCGGCGACGAGTTCATCGGCAAGCTGATCGCCGAGGCCATGGAGAAGGTCAGCGCCGACGGCGTGATCACCATTGAGGAGTCCAAGACCGCCGAGACCTATTCCGAGGTCGTCGAGGGCATGATGTTCGACCGCGGCTATATCACCCCCTACATGGTCACCGATACCGAGAAGATGGAGGCCGTCGTGGACGACGCCTACATTCTCATCACCGATAAGAAGATCTCTGTCATTTCCGACATTCTGCCCATCCTCGAGCAGCTCGTCCAGAGTGGCAAGAAGCTGGTCATCATCGCCGAGGACGTTGAGGGCGAGGCGCTGAGCACCCTGATCGTCAACCGTCTGCGCGGTACGCTGAACGTCGTGTGTGTCAAGGCACCCGGCTTCGGTGATCGCCGCAAGGAGATGCTGCAGGATATCGCCATCCTCACCGGCGGCCAGGTCATTTCCGAGGAGCTCGGCTACGAGCTCAAGAGCGCGACCGTCGATATGCTCGGCCGTGCGCGTCAGGTCAAGGTCACCAAGGAGAACACCACCATCGTGGACGGCTCCGGCGACAAGCAGGCCATCAAGGACCGCGTGTCTCAGATCCGCGCGCAGATCGCCGTCACCACCAGCGACTACGACAAGGAGAAGCTGCAGGAGCGTCTGGCGAAGCTCGCCGGCGGCGTGGCGGTCATCAAGGTCGGCGCTGCCACCGAGACCGAGATGAAGGAAAAGAAGCTGCGCATCGAGGACGCTCTGAACGCGACCCGCGCGGCGGTCGAGGAGGGCATCGTCGCCGGCGGCGGCACGGCCTACGTCAATGCCGTTCCCGCGGTCGAGAAGCTCATCGGCAAGGTCGAGGGCGACGAGAAGACCGGCGTGAAGATCATCGTCAACGCGCTGCAGGAGCCTGTCCGCCAGATCGCCAAGAACGCCGGTGTGGACGGCAGCGTGGTGCTTGAGAAGATCAAGAGCAGCCGCAAGGTCGGCTACGGCTTCGACGCCTACAAGGAGGTTTACTGCGACATGATCGGCGCCGGTATCGTCGATCCTGCCAAGGTCACCCGTTCCGCGCTGGAGAACGCCGCGTCTGTCAGCTCCATGGTGCTGACCACCGAGGCGCTGGTCGCCGACAAGCCCGAACCTCCCGCACCCGCGGCTCCCGCCGGCATGGGCGGCATGGACGGCATGTACTAAGAGACACCGCAAAGCCTTGAAATTGCTTGGTTTTTGGGATGCGCAAAAGCGGATTTACGCCAAACTTACGCCACTTACGCCAAAAATTCAAGCGCATGATAGGGTAATGAAGACCGACACTCACATTTGCGGGTGTCGGTCTTTTTGCACGTGCCGCTATGACCTCGAAACATTGCCAAGGCTGCGAAGGGAAATGCGTTCTATCTCGCAATCGGCATATTCCCCGCGCGATGGAGGATTTGAAGGAATTTTGAGCAATTCGCTATAAAAATCGCCGCCTTTCTCTTGCAATTTCGGGGAAGTGTAGTATACTGAACATATCCAAATGTGTTATCGGCAAACCCGGCGCAAGCCGGCGGCGCAAAGCTACAGGGACCCATTGGGTCAGCCAGCTGCAATCTGTCTGCGGGAAACCGCCGACTGATTTCCCGTGTTGGTATCGCAGCTTTGCGCCTGTAAAGCTGCGGTTTTGCTTTTCCTAAAATCTTGAAAAAGCTTGTAAAAAGGGGTTGACAAGGTTGAAACAGGCGCCATATACTGACAACAGAGCAGAGCAGAGCAGAGCAGAGCAGAGCAAGTAAAACTCTGCTCATTTGTGCTGCCCGCAGCCCTTTTTATCTGAAATAAAAGACGCTTTCGGCATGGGAAGACCATGCTTTGAAAGCGCCTTTTTCTTATTCTCGAAATGTCAGCAGCTTTGCGGGCTCGATGTCCAATACTGTGGCAATATTAAATAGTAAATCCAACGAGATCGGACGGCAGAGATTCGGCGCTTCGATGGCGCCCATGTGCTGGCGGCTGATGCCGACGCGCTCCGCAAGCTGCTCCTGCGTCAGACCGGCGTGCTTGCGATAATAAGCGATATTGTACCCAATCTCAATGAATTTCTGCGTGTTATCAAATGCGGGGTAGCGGTTCTCTGCCATACGCCTCACCTCTGCCGATATTTTATCCCCCAATCTTTGAAATAAAAATTAGATGTTTTTTATCTATTGATATTTGTCAGGTAACAATATATAATCAATTTGCAGAATATGTGTAAAATAGTTGGACAACGCAGCTCAACGAACTCTACATAAACAGAATGCAGCGGGGGAGCATGTATGAAAATGTCTTTGCGCCAGTATTGCATAGAGCATGGCCGCGACACGCTGCTGCGTGAGTGGGATGCCGCGAGGAACGGCGGCCTGACGCCGTCCGACGTTTCCTTCGGAAGTCATCAAAAGGTATGGTGGCAGTGCTCCAAGGGTCACAGTTGGCAGGCGAAGGTCTA
>ENA-UEQO01000289-UEQO01000289.1-human-gut-metagenome-genome-assembly--contig:-NODE-289-length-57950-cov-4.589550_pt1 | contig 57950 bp, 75 predicted proteins | sample MGYA00242938_ERZ507940 | MGnify/ENA primary metagenome ERZ507940 (study PRJEB26167, sample SAMN06115517) | human gut metagenome | host: Homo sapiens | place: China:Chongqing | collected 2014-12-03... | reverse complement strand
GATTGTATCTTGGAGGGTGGTTATTGTACCTACCAATTTGTTGATGCGTTCCTGCTCAGCTGAATTAGTTTGGTCAGGAATGAGCATAGCTCCTTTTCCGCGCATTAGCCATTCGGCTGAAATTTCCGGGTAAGCGTAAAGAACACCAATCATAGTGTCTAAGCTAATACCCCTTAACCCTTTCAGTTGCTTATCTAATGTTGGTTGTGGCAACCCACATTTTGCAGCGAATGCACGAACCGAAAGTGCCGAATATGTTAGAACTTCTTTGATTCTCTGGATTGCTTCCATAGAGGCAAACGTTAATCATTGTTAAAATTAGTCCATTTGGATTTGATGCTATTGCATAATTAATCCAAATGGACTAACTTTGCAGCATCAATCAATCAACACCGCAAAGGTAGTGAAAATGATTGAGAAAACAGCGACCAAAACAACATAAAAACAGGTATGAAAGCCCAACTCAACGACATCCTCGAAGCCCTCTCAGAGAGCATCGCAGAACACGAGGCAATTGCCAACGCGGCAATGAACGACCTCGAACAGCTCAACCCCTCAGTGGGCGAGTACAGAAGAGCCAATTACAAGTTCGGTGCAAGCGTCTACGTAGCCGCCTATCTCAACAGCATCAAGGCCGAGGCCGAGAAACAGCAAGACGTCAAGCTGCTTGAAAGACGCATCCGCTTCCACGCCCACCAGCAGGCAGCGAAGTCGGGCAGCTTCCATTCCACCGCCGGACAGGCAGCCCTGGGTGCCATCCTCAATGGATTCGTTCAACGCTTTTTCGCCTAACCCGCCAAGTCAAACCAAAACCAACCATCGACCCAATGAAAACCAACAGCTACCGCTACGCAGCACTGAGCGAAGACTCCTACAACAGCCTCGCAGCCTTCGCATCGACAATCCCGGCACAGGTGACCTTGTTCCCAGCCCTCCACATCATCGTAGTAGCCAATGACGGTGTCGTCGAGATCGGCAAGTTCATCGACGATAACGCACTCGATTTCCAGATAGGCCCGATAGAGATTGACGCCGACAATCTCATGGCAACCGTGGAGTGTGAGGCCACGGACCCTTACACTCTCCGCGAAATCATCTCTTACATGAAGTCCGAGCGTGCATCCATGAAGCAGGCGCACGAAGCAGTCGAGGCAGACTTTAAGCGGCAAAGGGACATGGCTAAGAGCCGCTGTGACCGCTACTCGCGGTGGTTTAATGAAGCTTCCGCAAGGAACGACCGTGTGAAAGCTCAGGTGGAAGCTATCGCGGCGCTGATAAGCTCCATCTACCCGAAGGAGTAACCCGCCAAGTCAAACCAACCAATAACGGCGCTCAAGAGTGAGCAGATGCCGAGGGGCGAGAGAGCCCCGGCCTCGCAAGAGGCTTACATAGGAAGATTGGCAGAATGGTAATGCGGCGCCCTGCTAAGGCGTAAACCGAGTTTCGGTTTGGGGGTTCGACTCCCTCATCTTCCGCTACCAAAGAGGAGTACCATGACGTATTGGAAATTCCGCTGAGACTGGCCGGAACAACGGGAGACCGCCGGAGAAGTCAGCGATGAGCAGTAGCAGGCAAAGAAGCCGCGTGATGTCCGAGTGTGGGACTAACGCACTTTGAAATGGGCCGGCGCTGCGGTAAGAATAACCATCCGAGCTTACGCCGAAAGAAGACGGATGGCGGGAAGAGTCGCGTCCACCCGTGGCAAATGGACCGTGTCGAACTTCTAATTCAACGAAGAACCAATGCTAAGATAGCAATGGCGATTGATATGCCGGAAATGAAGTTGGCTACCAGAGATTGTGTGCGAGCCTTTCGGGCATCCGCCGATGATGACTCATAAATGTGTTGCAGGGTTTTCACCTGCTCCTCAAGCACGGCGATTTGACGAGCTGCGGCAATATCGGCGTTGTAACGTGCTTCACGTTCACGCTCAATGCGCTGCTTCTCCTCGATAAAGTCGAGGATGAGATGCTTTTCAATTGCACCATAACCTTTGATGCCGTTTTTACTTCTACACTCCTGCATGATGTCTTTAGCTTTTGTTTCATCACAGCTTAGATAGGCCATGATGTCAGTTGCCTCCCACATTTGTGGCTGAGGGGCCTCGGTTCTTAGTTTACGCATATTGTTTTTCTTTGTTTGGCACCACAAAGATAACAAATCCCGGTGATACTTCACCTAAGAACGGCATAGCTCAGTTGGCAGAGCACTCGCAAGAGAGGTCGGCGGTTCGAGTCCGCCTACCGTTCCCAATTCAAATTTCAACAAAAAAAGTATGATACTATCTCAACTAACGGCAGTCCTTGATTGCACACGCAGAACGGCCCTCGATCTTCTGCACAGACTGAGGGATAACGGCATGGTTACTCTTTCAATAGAGAAGATGCAGCCGATGAGGATAATGATTACTCAAAAAGGCCTGGACGGTCTTTCCTCAATTCCTCGTATTCGTGAAAAAGGAAGTCGACGTACTTTTCAACCTCTGAATCGAGAGTTGATGGTTCTATGCGCTATGGAGCGGCTTCAAACAGCCAGTCACGGCAAAATGTAGACTCTTCCTCCTCGTTGGAGTCATCTACCGGAAAGCCGATAAGGTCTAAAGCGCAGTCGGCGCAGTGTTCGCCAATGAAGTCCAGAGGCGTAATGGTGATTTTGAGTCTGTCGAGGTCTTCATGCAGTCTGCATGACTCAAGGTATGAGCGCATAAGAAGCCGAACGACTTCACGCTTAGATCTGAATCTAACCATATTCGTAGTTTTTAGTTTCCAGTTACAAAATTACGAAATTCCCCGGAAAAGCGCGAGCGGCCGAATCGAATTGGCCCGGGGAAACAATTTTAATCTCAAAAATAATTATGGAGAACGTAATAAGAACCGCCAGTGGCGGCGTGGCGGAGGAGTACCGCAACTTGAACGTCGGGGAAGTGGTTGCTTTTCCGATGGATAAATACAATCCTCTGACAGTCCGCAACACGCCGAGCGCCACGATGCTCAATGAGCGGGTAAGGGCCGGCAAAAAGTGGATAACCTCAACGGACATGGAAGACAAATGCGTCTATGTCGCAAGGGTTAAATAGCCATGGGAGGGAGATGCCGGATAACCGAGGTAAACCCCTCGGAGATATTGCTGGAGAATATCCTCAATATAATGTCTGACTTTACCTTCTGCAAGACGGAAGCCATGCACATTGTCGGGGGCGAGAAAAGGCTCACAGACCTGATAGCCGCCGGCGAGATTGAAGCAAGCAAGCCAACGGTGTCGCAGAACGGCAAGTGGTTCTGCAACGCCGCCCAGGTGCTGAGGCACTGTCGCAATACACGAAATAAAAGACGAAAGCAATAAACCCGTGAGGGTGTCGCTGTTAGTTAGCGATTCCATTTCATTGATGTAAGAGATGCCTTTGAAAAAGCCCGTGAGGGTGTACAGCACCAATCATTCAACCCCGTGGCCGGGCGGGTAATCCCGGCTAATCGGAACGGTACAACCAAGTGGTCAAGGTGACGCGGCAGCCCATTGCCGCGTTGCGGAAACGCTTCGCAGGTTCGACTCCTGCCCGTTCCACAAGGTTAGTTTGAGAAACTTCTGTGTGGCAGCCGGGAAAGACCGGCAAGAGCTTTCATGCCATTGGCGGCCCGGAAAGACGGGCACGGGAGCCACGTTGGCGCTGCTCACAGGACAGCGGGCGGGTTCGACTCCCGCACTCTCGACAAAGTAAGGTTTTTTCATGTATATGGTTTACACTTTTCCCCGGGCCGTCTGAGAAGATAGCCCGACACGGACGGTAAGTATAGATGGCCGATACGCTGCAAATAAAAAACTCACGCCGGTAGCAGAGAGGCGGGTTCGATTCCCGCACCGTCCACCATCACCAAACATCACATCATGGATAAAGCGACATTCACACGGCGCGTCAGCGGTGGTACCCGCGTGTATTACATCGACACGCACAAGGATACCAAAGGCGCTCCCTACATTGCCATCTCGGAGGTGCCCACGGACCGCTCCAAAGGCCCGAAAAAGAGACAGCGGATATTCCTGCACCCCGAACACCTGGACGAGTTCCAGCAGGCCCTGAGCGACGCTATCGACAACATCAAAGCCGAAAGCAAATGACCCGCTGGTTATTTGTCGGCGGCGATGTCCGCATAGTGCAAGTAAACACAGGCAGGCAGACCATCCGCCTGCAACACGAAACCAAAACATCAAAACAGCATGGCTAAACAAATCGAAGCCGGCAAGTTCCTCGTCATCGAATGCGCAGCCGGGGAGCTGATGGATGCCGTTGGTTCAAGCGTCTGCATCTGCGGCCGATGCGGCCGCCCTTGCCTGCCTTCTGACAAAGGCTACTTCATTGCAGTGCTAAACCAATGGTTCTGTGAACAGTGCTATCAGGAATGGCAGAAGCGGGCAATATGGTACGTCGAAGACGCAGACGTTGAGCGTAAAAACTTCAACTTCTACGCGCCCCGTCTCGGGGTCAAATGTCAGTAAATGTTAAGGCGGAAAACAGCAGCAAAATGGCGGCAAATATGTTTGTAAATCCCGTCATTTAGCCTTAACTTTACAGGTGAAAAGAAACACAAGTCAAACCAATAAACCATATGGAACAGACACCAAACATCACCACCTACATGAGTGCAAGCATCGACCAGATAAGCGCAGCACTCTCAGCCTTTCAGGGCAGCGTGGAGCAACCCAAGCTCGAAAAAGAGGTCAAGGTTAAGACCAAGACCGGCGGCTCCTACTCGTTCAAGTACGCAGACCTCTGCGCGTGTGTGAAAGCCGCCACCCCGGCTCTCAAAGCCAACGGTCTCTCCGTCTGCCAGCTCATCAGCGACGGCAAACTCGTAACCATCCTCTCTCACAAGAGCGGCCAGTGGTTCAAGAGCGAACTGATGCTCCCCGATCAGACAACCGACTATCAGGCTTATGGCTCCGCCATTACCTATCTGAAGCGCTACTCCTACTGTGCCATCCTCGGCATCGTAGCTGACACTGACGACGACGCCAACATGGCTTGCGGCAATCAGGCAGACATCAAAGACCGCCGAGCAACGCAGCAGTCCACCTACACAGAGGCTCAACTCAAAGAAGCCCTTGCGGACGTCGCCAACTGCTCCACAGTGCAGCAGATAAACGCCGTATGGGGCAAGTGGCAAGCCGCCGCACCAGCAATCTGCGCCAAAGGCACTGACTTCTACAACGCAGTCGGCACAAAGAACCATTCGTTACAGACAGCAGCGCAATGATTAAGCTGATTCAATCACCTGTGGAGTTCAACGAAGAGCTCCACAGGTACACCCTCGGCGACAAGCGCATGATGGGCATCACGGGCCTCATTCATTCCGTGCTGGAACTCGGCGTCTATCCCGATGCAAGTGATTTCGTGAAGACCGTGGCCATTCCACGTGCCGGCCAGTATGGCTCATCAGTGCATAAAGCCATAGAGCTGTACGATGACCTCGGCATCAAGCAGACCACATACCCCAACACTTTCGGCGATGAGGATTGGGAAGTCAGCCGCGAACTTGAAAGTTACATCCGACATCGGAGAGGCTTTATTCCACTTGCCAACGAGTACACAGTAAGCGACAACTTCCAGTACGCTTCCCAGATAGATAACGTCTGGATTCGCGAAAGTACAGGCGGCATTTGGCTGGCCGACACCAAGACCAACAACCTCAACTATTACCCGCTCGACGGCTACGGCATACACAACTATTTCAGCAACCACGAGGACGGGCTGAAAGAGTATCTCTCATGGCAGCTCTCAGTTTACGCCGTGCTGTTTGAGCGGCAGAACCCCGGGCTGACAGTTGAAGGGCTGTGTGCCAACTGGCTCCGCAAAGATGATGCAGCTTTTTGGGTGATAGAGCGAAAGTCCGATGATGACGTGCTCGAATTGCTCAAGGCCGTATGGATTGAGACCTGTGACGGCTCAATCGTCTACGAGCATCCTGACCGCAAGCTCCTGCATCCTCAACTCGGACAGCGACCCACAAGCGATACCGAAAGCGTCATGCCGGAAGATATGATTGCCTATGTGACAAAGCTGCTCAAACAGAAACAGCACATAGACTCAGAACTTGACCGAGTGAAGCCATTGATGAGAGAAGCGATGGAGAAGCGAGGTCTCAGAAGTTGGGACAGCGGCCTGTTCAAGACTACAATCGGAGCAGACAGCGAGCGACGCACTTTCGATAGCGCGAGGTTTGAGAAAGAGCATCCCGAGCTTGCTTCACAATACTTCATCAAGAAGCCCGTCAAAGGCTCTTTCACAGTAAAACTCAAAGACATCAAGAATGATTAAGTTAGCAATAAGCGGAGGGGCCACCATATACTCAATATCTCCTGTTCAAGAGATACCCTCCAAGACGGGTGGCAATCCGTTCCAGAAGCGGGAAGTTATCCTTGACGACTCGTGGACGAGCCGCGATGGCGTGCTGCATCCCAACTTCATAGCCGTGGAGTTCACCGGCGACAAAATGCCGATGCTTGACAACTTCCAGCCTGGGCAGCGTGTGACCATCGACGCTTGCGTCAACGGGAGAGAGCATAACGGTCGCGTGTTTACCTCCATCAGGGGGCTTGGTATTTATCCCTATCAGGAGCAGCCACAGCAGGGATATGCGCCGCAACAGGGATATGCACCGGCACCACAGCCGACAGGTTACGCGCCTCACCCCGCATATCCTCAGCAGCCTGCCTATTCACAGACGCAACCCGCATATCGACAGCCCGCTTATCCTCAGCAAACATCGCCGCAGCCTGCCCCATATCCAAGTCCGACGCCAAGCCCTGGCAACACCTCAGCTCCGTTCTAAGCTATGCCGGAAGCTACACTTGTAAAGAGCAACGGGAAAGTGAGCATGGATAAGTCGTTTGACTACCTATGCTCACTTCTTCGCAATGGCGCCTACACTGTAAAGATTGTCCGTAAGACACAGCCTCGAACAGTCAGCCAGAACGCCCTGATGTGGATGTGGTTCACCTGCATGGAGGAGGCTACGGGCACACCAAAGAGCGACATTCACGACTACTACAAGGCCAAGTATTTGGGCCGCGACATAGCAGTCAGTGGCCGCTGGGTCCACGTGATTGGCAGCACCACCGACCTTAACACGCTCCAGATGACCGACTATCTCAACAAGATACAGGCGGACGCGGCAACCGAGTTCGGGATAACCCTGCCATTGCCGGCCGACCGGCATTACCAAGACTTCATAAACGAATACAGATACCGATAACGGGCGGCTAAAATGCCGTCCGTTATTTTTCACCTCAAAATACAAAAATGTAATTTAACAATCCCAACAAAATGATACAACTCATTTTAGAAAAGCTCAATCGAATAGAGCAGCTTACGAAGTTGGCCGCTAAAAGAGTGCTGACGATTGAAGATGTGGCAGACCTTACAGGGTTAAGCAAAAGCCACATATACAACCTGACTTGCCGTAAAGAGATTCCCTATTACCGTCCCCGTGGTAAGCAGATCTACTTCGACCGCACCGAGGTAGAGGCGTGGATGAAGCGGAACCGCGTCAACACACGCGAGGAAGCTGAAAGCAACGCAGCGGCATATTGCGCCGGGAACTGATAATCAAACACTAATAAAACAATCACAATGGAATTAAAAATCAAGAAAGCCAAACTTACCAAGGGCGGCAGCGTCGAGGCAACGTATATCGACCAGGACGGCAACGAGATTACCATCAAAGGCAATCACCGTGCCCACGTTGACTTGCGCAGTCGCCTTCAGGAGTTGGTGCCATTCTTCGCGGCACTGACTGAGCAGAAAGAGGCAGACTCAATAGATTGGTCTGACCTCAACGGGGAAGCAAACAATGAATTGCTCAAGCAGATTTCAGTGTCGGCAGTGAGCAAGGGCGGCGATGATTCCGCGCCGTTCATCGTGATGAGCGGCAAGCGTATCCTCATGACGCGGAAGGTGCTGAACCTATGTTCGCCCGGCGTTGACCTCGGCGACGAGACCCTGGACCATGGCGATGAGTTCGACATGGCCGTGCAGGCATTTCTCTACGAGGTCGAGCAATATATCCTCGATCGCAAGTATGACACCGACGGAGTGCTGGACTTCAATCAGGATGACACATCCGGCAATGCGGAAGACCCATTCGGCGAGGCTGGAACGACAATGGATGTAGAAGCAGTGGCCATTCCCGAAGAGATACCTGCATAAGGCATGAACCCAATATACGTTACCGAGACCCCCGGCACCTTCCGACTCTCCTTTGACTACAATCCACGGCTTATAGAAGTCATCAAGCGGATACCGAGCCGCCCGCGCTGGGACAACGGAGACCGCGTGTGGATTGTGGCAAAGCGGAGTCCGCTCTATCCGCCGGGATTTGACGCTCGGTGGTATGTTGAGACTTTTGCGGGGTGGGCCGTCAAGAACCGCTACTGCATGTCTGTTCGGAGGCGTAAGGAAGCGAGTGATGTTATCTTCGAGATACCGCCGATGAAGCCGTTCACCGGTGACCATTATATGCTTCTGAATCCTTATGAGTACCAGTTGGAAGGTGTCCGCTATGCCTTGGACCATAAGCGTTGCATCTTTGGCGATCAGCCCGGACTTGGCAAAACGCTCCAAGCTATCTGCACGGTTGTCAAGGCGCACAAAGAAGCGACCAGGTATGGCGACACTTTCCCTGTACTGGTAATATGCCCGGCGGCTCTGAAAGTAAACTGGCAACGCGAGTTCAAGAAGTTCGCCGGTATTGATGCAATCATTCTTGATGACCATAACAAAGCAGACTGGCACCGCTTCTACGAATTGAAGCGGCCCGACGGAGAGTCCATCTGCCCGGTGTTCATTACCAACTACGAGAGCCTCAAAAAGTTCTTCGTCACGAAAGTCACGGCCACCAAGCGCATCACTTTGCGCTCCATTCACTTTGATGAGCGTATCAATCTTTTTAAGTGCATAATCATAGACGAGAGCCACAAGTGCAAATGCAGCAAGACACAGCAGGCCAAATATGTCGAGGGAATATGCAAGGGTAAGAAATGGATTTTCGAGCTGACGGGTACGCCGGTGGTCAACAACAACACAGACCTCATTCAACAGCTGAAAATCCTTGGCCGACTGGAGGACTTCGGAGGTTACGACCGGTTCGTGTCGCGGTTCTGCGACGGCCCCAAGCAATCCTCCAATCTTCGGGAACTGAATTGCCGCCTTTGGATGTGTGGCTTCTTTCGCCGGGAAAAGCAAAAGGTTCTCACCCAGCTCCCCGACAAGACGCGCCAGTACATCACCTGCGACATAACCAACCGAAAGGAGTACACCGACGCAGAGCGCAATCTGCTCGGCTATCTGAAGCAGTACAAGAACGCTTCCGACGATAAACTCATGAGAGCTATGCGTGGTCAGGTGATGGTGCAAATCGGCATCCTCAAACAGATAGCGGCACACGGCAAAATCAAGGCTGTGTCCGACTTCATCCACGACATCATCGACGGCGGAGAGAAGCTGATCATGTTCGCTTTCCTGAAAGATGTTGTGGCGGCTCTCAAAAAGGAGTTCCCCGATGCCGTCTGCGTGACCGGCAGCGAGAACACCGCTCAGAAGCAGAGTGCCGTTGACAAATTCCAGAACGACCCCGAGTGCAAGCTCATAATCCTCAACTACCGTTCCGGCGGTACGGGTCTGACCCTGACGGCATCAAGCCGAGTCGGGTTCATAGAGTTCCCCTGGACCTATGCCGACTGCGAGCAGGCCGAGGACAGGGCACACCGCAACGGACAAAAGAACGCGGTCAACTGCTATTACTTTCTCGGCGACAAGACCATCGACGAGAAAATGTATAAAATCATTCAGACCAAGAGGGACATCGCCAACGGAGTTACCGGCACGACCACGCAGATTGAGGAGGATATTGTCAACATCACAATGAACCTGTTTAGAGATGAGTTATGAAACGAGCGTTCCGTCATAGAATCATTGGCGAGAGAATCCATATTCTCAAAAACGGCATCGGTCTGTTCGGGCCACAGCTTGATAGTATCGCCGTATTCGACAACAGAGATGGCAATATAGAACGGGTCAAACAGATTGTAAAACAGTTGAACGAGTGCGACCGTCGCACTCAACATCCGAAACCATGACAGAAAAAGAAATCTTAGAGGCGGAGATGGACTACTCGGAAGCCAAGATACAGCACACTTGTGTCTGCTGGTTCCGTATGACATTCCCAAAGGTTGACCGTCTACTGTTCTCGGTGCCCAATGGTGGATGGCGTGGCGGCCGCGCCGGGGCCTCTATGGTTTATGAGGGCCAGGTCAAAGGAGTGGCAGACCTCATTCTCTTATTCCCATCGGGCGGCAAGGCGAGCCTCTGCATTGAGATGAAAGTTCCCAAGCGCAAAGGTCCCCGTGCGGGCACCCAGTCAGATTATCAGGAATCGTGGCAAAAATTAGTAGAGCGAAACGGCAGCGTGTATGTCGTTTGCCACGGTATAATAGAGTTCATAACCGCCGTTTGTCGATACCTCAGAGTGTCGCCGGCCCCATATATTGAAGAGGCTCTAAACAAGTACCCACTTTACCGATGACCTACATAGATTTAATAAACCGCTTTTGGGAAGCCTATCGCGTTAAGAAATTTTCAGATATAGACACTGTCATTTACTTTTTCCTGTTAAATGAGTGCAATATTAGAAGATGGCTTAACCCCTTTGAATTGCAGACGAGAAATATAGAGATTTGCATCGGAGTTTCTCGCAAGACGATTGGAGAGGCCAGGAATAGGCTCAAACAACGCGGCATAATAGATTTTGTAGAGGCGCAAGGGAGAGGGCCGACAACCTATCTGATAGATGGTGCGGACATCACAAATAATTTGTTGCGGGAGCTGTTTTGTGTTTCGGATAGTGTTACTCCCAAGAAACACAAGGGTAACACAAGGGTAACACAAACGGTTACACAAGGGTTACACAAAGGTAACACAACGCCTGATCCCACCATATATATAGAAGAAAGAAGATATAAGAATAAAGACAGTAAGGATGTTGCTGTCGCAACATCCGGCGCACCTCAACACATAGAACCTGAAAGTCTTTTTGCAGAGGAAGAAAAGAAAGAGTCTAAAAAGCGCAAGTCAACTCCGAAATCCAAAGCGCCGGATCCACCCCCGCCGACATTCGACGAGGTCAAAGCCTATTTTCTCTCACAACGGGCCGACGAGCGGCTTGAAGATTGGGAGCGTGAGGTCGAAATCTTTTTCAATCATTTCACATCGCTGGGATGGAAGACAAGTTCGGGCGCAAAAGTTTCCCGATGGGACAGTCGGGCCAATCTTTGGATAATCGAACACGAGAAGAAACCATCAACAGAAAAACCAAAAACGGATGAAACCGGAAAAGCTGATAAATTTTCAGGACGTCGAGGCTCTGAGTCAGGTGCTAAATCGAGAAAGGGTTTTAAGGGGACGTTTTAGCCTTGAAATTCCTGAGACCGATGCCGCCAATGCAATCTACGCCGCCATGAAGGCCGAGGTCGCGTATCGTGGTGGTCAATTCAGATTTGACGAAGATACCCGCGCCCATATTCTCGCAGCTGCCAAATGGATTATCAATCCGGACGACACTCCCGGCCTCATGCTGTGCGGCCTGTATGGCAACGGCAAGACAACACTTGCAAAGGCCATCGCCCGCATCATCGCCTTTTTGACCGAGCGAGAGTTGGGCTACTCAAACCGAATGCACATGAGACTAATCACCGCCAAGGAGATTTGTCGGCTGTGTGCTGCAAGCGAAAAGTTCAAAGAACAGTATGACGAGTACAAAAATCTGTTCAACGAGCCGATGATGATAATTGACGATCTCGGAGATGAACCCCGTGAAGTCATGGTGTACGGAATGATACACACCCCTGTCATCGACATTCTCGAAGACCGCTATGCCAAACAGCTGATGACCATCGTAACCACCAACCTTGAAGCCGATGATTTGGAGAAGAAATATGGTCCCCGAATATATGACCGTTTCAAGGAAATGCTAACATCAATCGTCTTTGAAAACGACTCATATAGACCCAAGCGGAGAAAAGATAGTGATACATTGGAACACCAAGAATGAGGAGGCTATAAAGAAAATTCGTGCACGTTTCAAAATCCCCAAGTACACAACGTTGAACGGCTTCACACCTGCAATACTGCCTGCACATGACATGCCGATGTTTGAAGAGACTGCCCGGCGCGGTTTCTTCCGCTATCAGAAAACGGAATGGACATTCAACGGTGCCACTTACTCATGGTAAAAATGGTGTGAAAATGGCGGCCATTCTGTTTGCAAAATCCGTTCACGGTGACTAACTTTACAGTACAATAAACTAAAAGTCAAACCAATAAAACCAACAATGGAAGTAAAATCCTTAAAACTCGCATCGGTGCATCCGTCACCGATGAACCCTCGCAAAACATTCGACGAGGTGGCGTTGAAGGAACTGTCGGAGAATATCCGTCAGCAGGGACTTCTCCAGCCTATCACGGTGCGCCCGGTAGCAGACAACACCCAGTATGAGATTGTCTGCGGAGAGCGCCGCTATCGTGCTTGCCGCATCCTCTTTGAGGAAACGGAGGCCAATAACGAGTTGCCGTTCAATCCCTGGGACGAGATTATGGCCATTGTGAAAGAGATGTCCGATGAGGAAGCCTTCGACGCGATGATCACCGAGAACCTGCAACGTCAGGATGTTGACCCGATGGAGGAAGCCTTTGCTTTTGGCCAACTCCAAAAGAAAGGCAGCTCAATCCAAGACATCGCACTCCGCTTCGGCAAGAGCATCCGCTTCGTTCAGGACCGCATCAAACTCAACTCTCTCATTCCTGAGTTGATGAAAGCCTTGAAAGAGGACAAGATGCCCATCAGTGCGGCCATGATAATCTGCAAAGTGACCGATGAACAGCAGTGTGCATACTTCAAGCAGTATAACGACAGCTACCAGGGCTTCACTACGGCAACCGCTTCGGGTTTTGTCAAGGGGTTATTCCTCAACATCATCGATGCAGTGTGGAAAGGTGATGCCGAATATGCTGGCGGTTGCGGTACCTCATGCAGTGAGTGTCCGAATAACACCTGCAACCACGGCTGTCTGTTCTACGAAATGAAAGCCACCGGCGGCCAGTGTACTTGCGAAGAGAAATTCATCTCCAAGACTGTTGCCTACATCGCCGACTATCTGCGGAGCAATGATGACACCCTGGTCAAGGCCGGACAGCCTCTTGAAAAAGGGAAAGCTGTCATCGCCATAGGTGATGATTCCTATGCACCCGGCAGTATCAAGAAACTCAAGGCAGCTGTACGCGCCAAAGTCAAGGAACTCGGCTATGAGATGGTTGAGCCGTCGAGTCAGTTCAAGAGCAGATGCTGGTATGACATCGACGATGAGCGCACCCAGGCATTCTTGGAGAGCGGAGAGTGCTACCGCGTCATTCAGCTGGGAAACTACAACTACATCCGCATAGAACAGCAGGCGTGGTACCTCAAGAAAGACGATCAGGCCACGAATGTTGACAGCAACGGACTTCCACTCAAAGTTCAGGAGCTTGTCAACAAGTACAAACAAGAGAAGTCCTTACTCCCCTCAAGCTACGTTGTCCGAGGTTGCGAGGCTCTTGGTGAACATGGCCAAATCAAAGACCTAAAAGGACTTGACAATGCCGAGTTCATTCTGGCATACTCGATGATGGTAGACAACAATCGAGAGTTGTGCATTGCACTTGGACTTGGCGATTATCCAAGTGCCGAGGAAATCACCAACTACGTTGCGAGCCACATGGATATGGCGCCGTTCATTCTGCGTGGATGGATGAAACACGCGCTCCGCTACGGCACTACTATTCTCGAAATAAACGAGATGAGAACGCTTGCCAAACCTCTGATTGACCGCCTCGGAGAGATTTGGTGTCCTGTCGAGTACAATGAGGCCCGCGACAAGGTCAATGAGAAATTCAGCAAGAGCGAGAAGAAAATCACGGCTCAGCTGAAGGCCCTCGGCTATACCATCGAGGGTAAGAAAATCGAAACCGAGGAGCCTGCCGCCGAGACCACTCCGGCCAAGCGTCCAATCTCCATAGAGAAGCAATTCAAGGAGATGAAGAAGAAACATCCCGATGCTCTTCTCATCTTCCGCGTCAATGACTACTACGAGCTATTCAACGAGGATGCGGAAAAGGCCGCCGAGGTACTCCAGATAACCATTACCAAGCGAGGCAAGAAGATGGTCGCAGGGTTCCCACACCATGCGCTCGACACCTATCTGCCAAAGCTGGTAAACGCAGGTCTAAAAGTAGCAATCTGCGAGCAACTCGAAAGCCCTGGTAAGTGAGGTAATCAGTAATCACATCATCAACCTCTAACGCGGCACCGCTCATTTTCTGAGTGGCGCCGCTTGCTTTATTATGGAGTATCAGGAATTTCTCAAATCAAAAATAAAAATCTCCGAGAATTACGGCTTCAAGGTTGACATGAGCGAGATAAACCCGAAACTCAAACCTCACAACAAGCTGATGGTAAAGTGGCTTGTCGAGGGAGGCAAGAGGGCGTGTTTCGCTTCTTTCGGTCTGCATAAGACCGTTACCCAGCTGGAGGCCGTCAGGCTCACTCTTGCAAAAGTCGGGCATGGCTCCGGCCTGATAGTCTGTCCTCTGTCTGTCAGACAAGAGTTCGTTGAAGACTCCAAGAACATTCTCGGATGGGTTATCCCACCTAAATTCATACGTCGCCCCGAAGATATGGACGGTGACGGCATCTACCTCACCAATTACGAAAGTATCCGCGACGGCAAGTTAGACCCTGAATTGTTTGTAGCCTCCAGTCTTGACGAGGCTTCAGTTCTGAGAGGTCTCGGCGGCTCAAAGACATTCCGAGAGTTTATGCGTCTGTTCACCGGCGACGGCGGCCCAATGCAGGTGCGGCGCCAGACAGAGCGCATCAAGTTTCGCTATGTAGCAACGGCCACACCTTCACCCAACGACTATATAGAGCTACTTGCCTATGCTGACTTCCTCGGCATCATGGATGTGTCGCAGGCAAAAACACGCTTCTTTAAGCGAGACTCCACGCACGCCGATAACCTCACCCTCCACCCACACAAGGAAGAGGAGTTCTGGCTATGGGTATCCTCATGGGCCTTATTCGTTAGCAAACCCTCGGACATTACCGGCGATGAAGCCGATGACGAGGGCTATATCCTGCCGGAACTTGACTTGCGATGGCACGAGATACCGACGGACTATTCTAAGCCGAGTGTTGACAAATACGGCAATCCGGTGCTTTTCGCTACCGAAGCTATGGGTCTGCAACAGTCCGCAAGGGAAAAGAGAGAGAGTCTGCCGGACCGTATAGCCAAGATGATGGAACTGAGAGCAGAGGATCCCGACGCGCACCGCATCATCTGGCACGACCTTGAAAGTGAACGCCACGCTATCGAGAAGGCCATTCCGACAATCAAATCAATCTACGGCTCCCAGGACTATGAGAAGCGAGAGCGCAACATTCTCGACTTTTCCTATGGCCGTATTCATGAGTTGGCAGCAAAGCCTGTCATCGCCGGTTCCGGCTGCAACTTTCAGCGTCATTGCTCATGGGCCATATACCTCGGTATTGGGTATAAGTTCAATGACTTTATCCAATCAATCCATCGCTTGCAACGATTCCTTCAGACGAAAGTCGTAAGGGTTGACCTCATCTATACCGAGGCCGAAAGAGGAGTACGCAAGGCTCTTGAAACCAAGTGGCAGAACCATAACAAACTCGTACACAACATGACTGCAATCATAAAGAAATACGGACTCTCCCACAAAGAGATGGCTGCGCATCTCGCCCGCAAAATGGGAGTTGATCGGGTAGAGATTGTTGGTGACGGCTACCGCATTGCCAACAACGACAACGTTCTGGAATTGCAGAACACCGAACTATACCCCGACAACTCCGTGGGCCTCATCGTAACCTCTATTCCATTTGCGACACAATACGAATACTCTCCCAACTATGCCGACTTCGGCCACTCGGAGAGCAACGAGGAGTTTTTCAAACAGATGGATTTCCTCACTCCCAATCTGTTCAGAGTGCTCCAGCCGGGCCGCATGGCCATAATCCATGTCAAAGACCGCATCGTGCCGATGGGCCTCAGCGGCATGGGGTGTCAGACGGTCTATCCATTCCACTGCGACTGCATCGCCCATTACATCCGACACGGGTTTGCCTACATGGGCATGAAAACCATTGTGACTGATGTGGTCAGAGAGAACAATCAGACCTATCGCCTCGGATGGACGGAGCAGTGCAAGGACGGCACCAAGATGGGTGTCGGTATGCCTGAGTATCTTCTCATCTTCCGCAAACCTGCAACCGACCGCACCAACGCCTACGCGGATATCCCTGTTGTCAAGGATAAGAAGTGGTGGAACGAACAAACGAGGCAGTGGGACAATCCTGACGGATACAGCCGCGCCCGCTGGCAGATGGACGCTCACAGCTACACTCGTTCTTCCGGCGACCGCCTTATGACTCCAGAAGAGATAGCAAAGATGGACCATAAATCCATTTACCGATATTTCCGACGCTACACCCTCAACAATGTATGGGATTATGATTATGTCGTGAAGATTGCTGAAGAACTGGAGCTGCACGGCAAACTCCCCACGGGTTTCATGTTACTCCAGCCCGGCAGTTGGACCGACAATGTCTGGTCTGACATCGCCCGTATGCGAACCCTCAACACCATTCAGTCTGTCAAGGGTAAGGAGCAACACCTATGTCCCCTGCAATTCGACATCGTGAACCGAGTGATTGACCAGATGAGCAATCCCGGTGATGTCGTGCTTGACCCCTTCGGCGGTCTGATGACTGTTCCTTATTGTGCGCTCAATAAGGGCCGCAAGGGCTGGGGCATCGAACTCTCGCCGACTTATTTCCTTGATGGCGCTCAGTATTGCGCCCAGGCCGCTAATAAAAAGGAGGCTCCGTCATTGTTTGATTTCCTCGACGATGAAAATGCTGAAGATGACAATAAGGAGTTGCCAGCAGAACTTCAAACCAAATAAAATATGAAAAAAATGAATCCCTCTCCGGCAACTGGCCTAAGTCTGCCTGTTGTCGTGTTCGTCGTGTTTCTGATCCTGAAACTGACGAACCTTGTAAAATGGTCCTGGTGGTGGATTACATCGCCACTCTGGATTGTAGTTGCGCTCGCAGTAGTGCTTGCCGTTATCTCCTTCTGTGTGATAGCCTTTCGTGCAAAGAAGCATTAACTGACATGAAACAGTTGAACAAATCACCTCCCGGCTCCTGAACCGTGTGTAATAATCAGTCATTCACAAACCCCAAACTCATCACAAATGGCAATACCGCTGAGAAAATTTGCTGCGCAATGTGTTCAGGTTGCGATTGAAGGCTGCAAAATAACCGAGACGAGTTCCTCGCGGGTATCTCTCTACGAGATTTCCCGGAAATGGCGAGAGCTGTACGATGCGACGAGCTTTTCAAGCGAGTCCGTCGATGGCTGGACCGAGAAAGAGGTAGCTGCCGCCGAGGTCATTATTGCCAGTCTTACATACCTTGAACGCATCGGGTGTAAGAATGTCGAGCAACTGCTCCGCGACACGCTGGAGCAAGAATCAGCTAAATTGTAGGTTTCGTGTATGACTAATGATGATGTTTTAATGATGATGTTTAGTCATGGCAGAAATAACAATTATTCCTATCAGCCTCCTTGATTTCAACAAGGGGCAACTATCGGGACTCCCGAAGAATCCCCGGTTCTTTCGGGACTACCGGTATGAAGCAATGAAGAAGAGTATCGCCGAGTCCCCGGAGATGCTTGAGTTGCGAGAGCTGATTGTCTATCCTTATGCCGAAGGACGCTATTTAGTCGTTTGTGGCAATTTGCGTTTGAGGGCTTGCAAGGAACTCGGCTACAAAGAGCTTCCCTGTAAAGTCCTTGACCCTGAAACCGACGTAAAGAAGTTGCGCGAATACGCCACAAAGGACAATGTTAGTTTCGGCGAGAATGACAAGGATGTGATGCTCAACGAATGGGACAAAGACGAGTTGCAGGGCTGGGGCGTAGAGTTTGCCCCTGAGAAGCCTGTCGATGAGTTCAAGGAACGGTTCGACTCTATCACCGATGAAACCGCCGTCTATCCTCTCGTTCCCAAGTATGATGAGCGGCACGAACTGTTCATCATTCAGTCGGCCAGTGAGGTTGATAGCAACTGGCTCCGCGAGCGGTTCGGAATGCAGAGGATGAAATCCTACAAGACCGGCAAGGTTAGCAAGAGTAATGTGATTGACGTTAGAGATGTCCGTGTCGCGCTGGAGGGCGACAAAAAATGAGTGATCTGAAAATTGTCATCCCCTCTCACAAGCGGCACGACCGAGTTTTCTCAAAAAAGCTCGTTAACAATCCTATCATCTGCGTGGCCGAGAGTCAGGCAGACCTCTATCGGGAATATAATCCAGAGTGCGAGATAGTGACGCACCCCGACGATGTGATTGGCCTGATACCGAAACGAAATTGGATGTCCCGGCACTTCGGCAACCTGATGATGCTTGACGATGATGTTCATGTCGTCAAGACGCTCTTCGTTGAGAAAGGAGAGCCGGGAGTCATCCGCGATCCCGACGAAATTACCCACATCATCGAGTCTCTATATGAGTTGGCGTGTATGCTCGATATTCACCTGTTCGGCTTCACCTCGGCAATTTCACCGGTGATGTATAACGAATGGGGGTACTACTCCCTGATGAAGATGATCACCGGTTGCGCGTATGGTGTCCGCTACAACAAGAACGTATGGTGGAATGAGGAAATCCGGCTCAAAGAAGACTTTTGGATAAGCTGCTACATGAAGTACAAGGAGCGCAGAGTTCTCACCGACTTGCGCTACAACTTCGCCCAGAAAGGCACCTTTGTCAATGCCGGAGGGCTGGCCGCCTTCAGGAACCAGGACGAGGAGCGCCGGAGCATTTTGTTCATCAAAAAGCACTTCGGCGACAGCATCAACCTCAAAGGAGCCACCAACAACGGCAAGGATAAAACCAAGCAGTTAGTGCAGTACAACATATCCGCGCAGTTCAAATTCTGATTGGTGTACGGATAAGCAAAAAATGGTGTAAAATGGTGTTCAATCTGATTGCATCTTTTGCTTATCCGTACTAACTTTACAGTATCAAACAACATAATGACAGATAGTTATGATAAAGAGGACTGTATCGGGTTATAACTTCTTTGAAGTCAGCAGCGCCATGCAGAAGGCTATTCGCCGTGCTGATGCCAAGGTGGCCGGCTTCTTTGCCCTGGAGCTGTGGCACTCAGGCTTCCGCGACTATGTCTGGAAGCGACTGTTCACCATCAGCGCCGAGGACTGCTACGGCCTCATCACCACCGAGATAGAAGCCTTGTGGCAGGGACACGAGTTAGTCAACAAAAACCACCCCGAAGGCAAAGGTCGCATTTTCGTGAGCAAAGCAGTGCTTCTGCTGTGCGAGTGCCGCAAGAACCGCGACGCGGACCACCTCCAGAACTTTGTCTACGACCACAACCTTGTAGACGTGGAGCATTGGATTGATGATGTGCGGCGCTATCCTATACCCATACCGGACTACACTTACGACGTACACACGTCGAGGGGCAAAAAGTATGGGCGCACAAAAGAGGAATTTTTCAGGCAGGAATACGAGGCGTTGCGGCCGAGAGTCGCGGGCCTGTTCGATGACTTGATACCTCAACAAAACAGCAACCTCTTTTGCGGTTCGGACGACCAGTCCGGGCCGTCTTAATTTTCGCATAATGCCAACCGACAACCTCCCCCCCCTATCTGAGGAATTTTTGGCAGAGATGGGCGACGCAATTGGAACGACGCCCATTCGCCCTGTACCTGGTGCAGATTTCGGCATCAGAATCCACAAGCCGGAACCCGAAGTGGCGCATCAGCTCACTCCTGACGATTGCATGAAATTATTCGGCAAGCGCGAGTCCGTGATGATGCACTTCATACCGCAGATGCTTACCGCTCTCGCACTGGAGCAGGCATAAGCACTGATTGACTATTGCCGTCAACATCGACTGTCAGAGTACAAGCGGCAGTACGTGGGCAAAAAGCATAACGAGGTGCCGGTCCGTGTCGCACTCGTTCATATGATGTTCACCTTTGTAGAGGACTTCGACAAGAACATGGACAAAGTCATTGTGGTCCGCATGAACAAGCCGTGTTATCGAAAGCAAGAGCCATATTGCTTCCTTATTTCCGTGCTGTGTATGGATATTGCCGAGACATTTGGCTACAAGATGAAGCTGACTGACACGATGATGCGCTGCATCAAGGTATTAGTCAACCGCTGTTACAGCGTAGCAGACGCAATAATTGCCGATGAAGAGGCCGAAGCCAACGTCCTGTCTTGACACATTTTGACAAACGTTAAGGCGCTAAAATGGTGCCCATTCTGCTTGCATTACCTGTCTGAGTGGTATAACTTTACAGGTGTAAGGGAGATACTAAAACACCTTACGCGAACACAAGTAAAACCAATAAACACAGACAATAATGGTAACAAAGAAATCCATAATCAACGCTCTTAAAGAAGCTGGCTTTGAAAGACAAAATTCAATGTCAGAGAGCATGGAGGCAAAGAATCGTGCATATTTCATCCAAGTTACTTCCAGGGCCAAACAAGGCTGGAAACATACATTTCATAATCCCCATACCAATGAACAGCTGGAATTTGAGATGTATTGGATGACTCTTATCACTCCCGGGGAGCAGCGTTCCATAAAACTAAACAAGAACAATGAGCCTATAATCAATTCCATCATAACCGATTTCATCAATAATTGAATGAGGTAGAGAGAATATAAGTCAAACTAATAAATCCAACAAAGAAGTGACAGTAAAAAGAATTATCAACAAGCAAAGCACCAAGAGCTTCCCGAGAACATGCAGGTAATCTGCGAAGTGAAACGCGAACTTGGCAACACGGGCATCAGCAACATCACCGAGCTTGAGAACCACAACAATTCCCTGGCCATCATCAAAAATCTAAGAACCGACATGGAAGAGAACAAAGCAATGACCGAGAGCTACGAAGCAGCAAAGCAGAGAGCATTGGAATCCCTTAAAGACTACATCGACGACATCTGCCGTCAGGTCGTCCGCAACAACCACGAAATCGGCGATTCCTACGACGAGCAGGACGAGGACGGCTGGGGGCACACCAACGAGGCCGCCGCCAACAACTACTATTACCAAGAGGATGACTGGTGCATCGAGATAGAGTACGACTGCTACGGCGAGTGGGTCAAAGAGAACGGCGACTACTGGCACCCAAGCTCCTGCGAACTCAAAGATGCGTGGGGAGAAGTGACCGCAATCTCCGCCTACTACTATGACGATGAACTCGGCGAGCAAATCTTCATCACAGAGGACGAGCTTGGAGAGTTAATCGAGGCACTGAACAAAGAACTTGAACACATCTACTAATCAAAACTTTAAAATTCCAAGACCAATGACACCGCAGCAACTTGAACAATCGGCTCAGGGACACGCCGCAGAAGTGTTCCCCGACATGATGAACGACATAGGGGCAAACAAGCCGTGGCCCGAGGTCAGACAGTATTTGGCCGACGCTTACGTGCAAAGGGCCATCGACGAGAGAGCGGCGCAGTGGATAAGTGTCCACGACCGAGTGCCCAAGTCAATAGCCGAAAGCGTTTTGACCTATTCCGCCGACGATTTGGACGAATACGCCGTGGCCTATTTTGACAATAACAAATGGTACACCATCGCCGGAATGGAGATTCAGCCCGACTATTGGATGACAATTCCGCAAGCCCCCGCAGACAAGCTATGACCAGCAAAGAACTGAAAGCAATCGAGGCCGAGCTGGAGCGGCGCGGCTATCGGAAGTACACGCACCCCCTCACTTTGTCTGAATCATGGGCGTGGTTCAAGAACTTCGACAAGGAGGAGGACGGGGAGGGGCGCGTCATCAGCGGTTACCAGGTAGCCTTCCGCGTGTGGGACTTCACAAACTACGGCCGCACCCACCACTACGGCTTCGATGTATGGGCCTCGCCGCTTGGCGCCGACTTCCGCGCCGACCTTGAGGTGAACTGGGAGCCGATATGCGACGTCGACACCTTTGAGCGCATGGCGGCGGAGTTCAACCAGATGGTTAGAAAATATGTAAACCCCGAAAAAGAAGAAAGATGAAAATAACTCCAAAGATTCAGTTTGTGTCGGGCAGCTTCGATACAAAGGAAGTCAAGCTCGTGCTCGTACCGAGTGGCAATCATGGACTTGTCGAGCTGTGCGTCAAAGAACCCGCCAGCGGATGGAACATCCCAATCGGAGAGATAAAGCTATACAGCAGAGACCGCTATGTAGACTTCAAGGCTACTCTTGAAGATGCGACCAAATTCGGTGAAGAAATCTGCCGCAGATTCAACGAATTTCCACAAGACCAGAAGCTATGAAAGAATCAGAAATCACCGCCCTCGCCCGCGAGTATGCGGATATGTTGAAACATTTATTTCCCGACATGCCCGAACATACATATAGGGATAAAATGTCACAGGCAAAGAATGTGGTTAACATCATAATGCGCCGCTACTGCCTTGTGGAGAAAAGCAAAATCAAAGAAGTATGGAGCATGATAACGGACGTGTATCTCGACCACGGCCACATCACCTATGACGAAGCAAGGTATCTTTTTAACGAGGTGCTCTTCCCCGAAATCGCAAAGGAGGTGGAGGGATGAAATACAACGATGGCGTAGCAGTCAAAATCGTAATCTACACCGGATGTCTCGCTGAATCCACGATCTATTACCGCTACAATATGCCTATACGCATTGTAGAGAAATGGAAATGGTACTTTGAATATCTCGCCGCTATCGTCAAGAAAGCCAACCCTCGCCGAAAGGTCGAGCTTACCATCTGCGCTCAGCAATCATGCCTATGTGGTACCGACTATGTGAGCGAGCGTACGAAGAATCTGCTACGCTCTAAAAACATCAAGCTCAAAAAGCTCAGAATGGGTAATATTGAGGATGACCTATTCGGTATGGCGATAGCTGACAATGATGCTAAAATCGAATCTGTCAGACGCGAGATTGAAGCTCTTGAGCGTGGCGAGTTTAACTACTATGTGCCGCCGACATACATTAACAGAATTAAATCATACATAAGATGACACAACAAGAATATTCCGAATGTACGGAGTAAAAATGAGCCTAAACTCCTTACCGTCTACCAATTTAGAAATAGTCATGTTCACACCTCCTTTCTTTTTTGGCTTTCGCCTAATCAGGACACGTGCAGTAGGATTTGCAACAGTAAACCCCGGCATCCTACCTCCGGGGTTTACAAGTCCTGTTAGTTTGGACGATTGGTTGCAGTAGCGAAGGTGCTGGCACCACTACTTCTAAATTGGTTCTGCAAAGGTAACAACATTGCAAGAGTAATCAATCAATCAATAAGAACAATTAACGTTTTTAACAGAGTAAATGTTAAAATTTAACACAATATGACACAACAAGAATACGAACAGAAGAAGCGCGAGTGCTGGGAGAACGTCAAGTTTGCCCTCCGAGCTCCCAATACCGCCAGAGAGGTGTTTGAGTTCATCTTCGACCGCGCCTATGCCCTTGGCAAAGAGAAAGAGACAATCACGCAAGAGGAGATTGAGGAGGCGGCAGAGAAGTACGCAGATCCGTCACGAACATGGGCAAGCGGTGCAGAGACGCAGGAAATCAAGGATGCTTTCAAGGCTGGTGCCAACTTCGCCCTCGGCAAGCAGGAGAAAGACGCCGACACCGTGATTAGCGGATGGGTGGCGAGAGATGAGGATGGGCAATTGCCGCTATTTGTCGCATCGGATAAGCCGTACAAAAAGAAGAATTGTCGTTTTTGGTGCGTGAATCTCGGAAGAACCTTTGAGTTTCTGCCCGAAAATACATTCCCCGACCTCACATGGGATGACGACCCCGAACCCGTAGAAATAACCATCAAAAGAAAGAATCATGAATGGAGAACTGATTGATAGCGCGTGGCGCGTACTTCCGAATGAGTTCAAGGAGGAAGTGAAGAAACGATATAAAGGATGCTTGTTTACCGCAAACAGGTATGCAAAGGTTGAAGCTGATTTGTTAGAGGAATTTTTCGGCCTCCACAACCTCACCTCTGACGCGGAGGGAGAGGAGATGCTGACAATCTCACGTAAAGAAGTGCAAGAACAATACCGAATGTATAGGAACATGGGCATGATTAAAAGACTTGATACTCTTATAAACCTTTTCGGCTCCAAGTGCCTGCCGGATGAAGCTGCAAGCGAATCTGCAAGCAAGGTTGCAAACGAAGAGCCGAGGCCAGCCGAGCCGAAGTTCAAAGTGGGCGACAAGGTGCGCTATCAAGACTTCATAGGTACGGTTTATCAGATTGAAGAATCTGACTACATCATTAGGAATTTGGCGAGAGGTGATTTGATTGGGTGGATAAAGGAATCCGACCTCGCACCCTACACCGAGCCGAAAGAAGACCATATCGTGCAAGACCACGAAATTGTTGACCGCATCATCAAAGACGGATTCCTGGGCGAGCTCAGACTGAATATCGCGGCACAGATGATGCAAGGTTTGATATGTGCCCCGCTCATTCCAGGCTGTAACCCAAATCCGCCTGCCGAGCAACTCGCACAAACGGCTTTTAGACTTGCCGACGCCTTCATTGCCGAAGCAGAGAAAGGAGGAAAAGCATGAAAAATCTACCCGAAATAATATGGCTCAATATCGGCGATGAAGTTCCCGATGATGCCGACTTCCGCGACCTTGCAGAGGTGACGTGGAGCGATGAGCAAATACACGATAATGACATTCCATACAGGTTGGTTGCCAAAACGGAGAGAGGAGATTCCAAATGAACTGCGACATGACATTCTGCGAGGGCGACGGTTGCAAGCGCAGAGAGGAATGCCACCGCTACCGGGAATCGCTCAGGTTCCGCGCAGACAAAACGAACCTCAAGAATTACATATCAATGTATAAACCGACGGACCCATCTAAATGCACTCTCTTTTGGAGGGAGAAAGGAGGAGAAAATGAGTAAATACAATTCTAATCTCAGAACTACCGATGACCTCTATAACGAGGCTTACAAGTTCTATCAGCAGACGTTTAATGCCCAAAATGTTGATGTGAGGACTTTAGGCGCATTGGGAGATTGCATCTGCGTTATCCGCGAAGCCATGATATACCTCGGTGATTACGGCGAGTTAATTCCACCTAAATTAGAGCAAGCGATGAAACGGCGCATCAAATTGCATAAAGAATGCGCCATCAAGTATTACCACAAGCTGAACGGAGACCACAACCACGTTAAACTTGACTGAGGATGAAACAGATATTACAAGAATACATCAATGCTCTTAGGGAAATCAAGAGCTTGGAAGAGAAGAAACAGCAGTTAGTGAAACAACTACTTCACACCAAGCTCTCTGATGGGAGGGAGATAGCTGATATTATCCTCAACGACAGAGTGTACGTAGGAGAGCTAATAATGGATAATTTTCCAGACGATGCAAGCGACCGCGAATTCTATATGGAATCACACTCTATTTGTGGTAATTTATACTTCATGAAGAGGGATGAAGATAGAGATGCCGAACAAACACGCTGGGATAGACTCCATCCCTCCAAACCGAGGACTCCATGGGGGCAACTTTCAGATGAGCAAAAACATGAAATTGAACTCAAAGAAGCATTGGCATGCAACCGCAACCTAAGAGATTTCGGATATTAAGTCCTACCAATCGCCCTACGCGAAGTTTGACAGAGTAAGGAGGAAAAGGAAATGAGAAACTATAACAAAAACTGTCTGTTTTGGACTCCGCAATATCACTGCTATCGGAATGTGGAGCATGGAGGTAATGTCGCTCCATGTCTTTACGCTTTCGATTGCCCGTGGTTTCAGCCCGACCCGACAATAGATAATAACGAAGAAGAATGAAAACTGAAATCAACGGGGTAATCGTAGCGGGAAAGGTCTACGAAGAAGTGCGGGTAATCTACCCCTTTAGCTGCATCGAATGCGCCTTTGCATCTAAGATTGGATGCGCCCTCGCCTTAAGTTGCCCCGAGGATGCAATTTACCGCTACTCGCCCGAACTCACCGAAAAACTGAACAAAAAATGAAGCGACAAATCAAATTCAGAGGCAAGCGCAACAACGGCCAATGGGTCTACGGCGGATTATGCGGCCGGTGGGACGACAAGCCATGCATCGTGGCCTACAATCCCGAAGAGCGCGACGATGACCCCGGTTCTTACGAAGATAATTGGGACATCTACGTAGATGTCTATGAGGACACGATAGGCCAGTTCACCGGCCTGACTGACAAGAACGGCAAGGAGATTTACGAGGGCGACATCGTAAGGTACTACGATGATATAGAGGACGAGCTTGTTCCAGCAGAAGTAATCTATCACGCCGATTCATGTTCATTCTGCGCACAGCCTAAATGTTTCGACCCCGTCGGACTTTTCGCCCATTGGCAGTATGAGGTAATCGGCAATATCCATGACAACCCCGAACAATTGAAAGGAGGTGAAATGTGACAGCAATTGCTCTATTCTTTCTTGCAGCTGTAATAGCAATTGGCACCAGCAATATCGCTGATGCAATTCGAGAATCTAACTCGGCAGAAGATGATGAAGATGAAAACGAGAACGACAAATCCTAATTACAATGATACAACTTCTATACATTGACCTATTCTGCGGTGCCGGCGGAACCTCCACGGGAGTCAACGAGGCCCGGTTGAATGGTGAGCAGTGTGCCAAGGTTATCGCTTGTGTCAATCACGACCCGAAAGCCATAGCCTCACACGCGGCCAATCATCCGGGCGCGCTCCACTTTACGGAAGACATCAGGACGTTGAACCTGACACCGCTTATCCAACGCATCAAGGCTTGCAGACATGAAAATCCGCAAGCCTTGATTGTTCTATGGGCCTCGCTGGAGTGTACCAATTTTAGCAGAGCCAAAGGAGGCCAGCCGCGTGATGCAGACAGCCGGACTCTCGCGGAACACCTCTACCGCTACATCGAAGCCATCGACCCCGACTTTATCCAGATAGAGAACGTTGAAGAGTTCATGTCGTGGGGGCCGCTCGATAAGAATGGCCGTCCGCTTTCAATGGACAAAGGGCGTGATTATGTCCGATGGATCAAGAACGTCAAAGAGTACGGCTACAACTACGACTACCGCATCCTGAACTCGGCTGACTTCGGCGCCCGGACCACACGCAAGCGTTATTTTGGTATGTTCGCCAAGAAAGACCTGCCGATCGTGTTCCCCAAACCGACCCACAGCCGACGGCCCACCGGCAATCTGGAGCAGTGGCGAGCCGTGCGCTATGTCCTCAATCTCGATGAGTGGGGACAATCCATATTCACGAGGAAGAAGCCATTGGCCGAGAAAACGCTGATGCGTATCTATGCCGGACTAATCAAGTTTGTGGCTGGAGGCAAAGATGCGTTTCTGGTAAAATTCAACAGCATGAGTCAGCGAGGAAAGTATGTGCCACCCTCCATTGATGAGCCGTGTCCGACAGTGGCCACTCAGAATCGCCTCGGACTTGCTCACGTGGAGTTTCTGTCAAAGCAGTTCAGCGGCTCGACCTACGATAAGAACGTATCGTTGGATGAGCCAGCCGGAACGATAACGTGCGTTGACCATCATGCGCTCGTTAGTGCGCACTTCCTGACATCGTTCTACGGCAACGGAGGCTGCCGGGACATAGACAGTCCGGCGCCTACCATTCCGACCAAAGACAAGTTCGCGCTTGTAAATCCTCAGTTCATAGATATGCAGTACGGCCAAGGCCGTCCGACCTCCATTGAGGAGCCTGCCGGATGTATCACAGCCAATCCGAAGCACAACCTCATCACTGCCGAGCAATGGATTATGGACACGAACTATAACAATGTCGGGAGCGGTATAGACGAGCCGTGCAAGGTCATCACAGCAGACCGCCATCAGTTCTACTTGATGAACCCACAGTTCTTCTCGGCCGGCAGCTCCATAGATGAGCCATGTTTCACTCTCATTGCCCGAATGGACAAGCGGCCTCCTTACCTCGTCTGTGTAGAAGGTGGAGGCATCGGCATAGAAGTCTATGAGACTGACTCGCCCATGACGGTAAAGATAAAAGAGTTCATGGCACTCTACAACGTCGTTGACATCAAGATGAGGATGCTCAAGGTGGTGGAGTTGAAACGTATCCAAGGCTTCCCCGATGACTATGTGCTGATGGGTAATCAGAGCGATCAGAAGAAATTTATCGGTAACGCCGTCCACACGAGCATCCCGAAAGCATGGTGCCCGGCCTTGTGTCGGGCGCTCCAAGAATCACCAACCCAAATCATCAACAATGTTCAAGAAAAAGGAAGAGCCTCAGCGGTTCATATTGCCTGAGAAATTTGTGCCATTCTCATATAATCCCAATCAGAGTGCGGCTAATCAAATAGGAAGTCTTGCGGAATTTCTCCTGCAAGCTGTCGAGACGATGAAGCACAAAGTTGTTATCGAGACCGACAACAAGTCTATTGAAATCATCGTGTCAGTAGAGACACATAAGACCACCGAAGATGGTTGAGATAAACGGTTACAAGTTCTATGAAGAGCCTTGGAGTTGTGGTAGTTGCCCCTGCATGAACACGGGGGCAACCCACCTCAACCCCGGTGTCAAGCGCGGCCACTGCATCCTATGGAATGAATGGCATCTGAGGTATCGCAATATCCCGGCGAGGTGTCATAAACTTTTCAAAAAGGCGATGACATATCCCGACGGGACAAAATTGGTCATAGTAGCAAATCAATCATAAATCAAATATGGCAAGACCAAACAGTAACGGCATAGTGGCACTCCATGATGACAAAGAGAGTGACAGCGGGTTTTTCTGTATGAAACTCGTTGGCTATCTCAACGAAGAGGCTGAGATGGGCACAGAGTTCTATGAGGTTCTATGGCATGAGCGTTTCGCCCAGGGAAAGGCAGGAGAATGTGCCTACCGAGATAAATGCCCCATTTACGCAAAATCTAAACCTCTATTCTAATAGCGGCCAAGTTCATAAATCATCACATCACATCATCACAATATGAACGCAACTGAATTGAATGTTGCTGAGGACTGCCTATATCCGAGCGACAACAAGTATGACATTCCGTGTTTGCGGATTGATAGGCAGGGAGGACATCTGTTGCTCCCATTTGCTCCTTATGGTGCCGGAAGAAAAACGAAAACAGCGCAAACAATTCATTTTTATGTGGATGATTATCGTTTTGCAAGTGTATGGAAAAATCCTGCAAAAGTGTTGAACACCTGCGCACGAGCCGTTGTAGAACCTAATTTTTCCCTTTTTGACACCACACCGCTTGCTCAGGGCCTCGACCTTATTTACAAAAAGAGATGGATTGCCAGATACTTTCAGGAATGCGGACTGAATGTCTATGCCGACTTGAATGTGAGTAGCAAATTCTATGAGGTCAACCGCCTCGGCATCCCTGTCGGTTATAACGCATTTGCCACACGCGGCACACGCGGACATCTCGCAGAGTTGGAAACAGAACTGATGATCGCCCGCGAAATCTCCGGGCAAGCTATCCCCAATCTCATCGTATATGGCGGCGGCCAAGAGATACATGACTTCTGCAATCAGAACTCTCTTGTGTATATCCATGACTTCATGACAGAGAAAGGAGGTGCCAATGGTTAAGCTGTCCGGCGGCTCTCGCACTCTGTCAGGTGGCAGCCGCGAATATGGTCGTCGAGAGGTAGAGTTTAATCAACTCAGGCATTCCGGCCGATATTCCGATGGTTATTTCAGCAAAAAAGGCGGCGGTTATTATCTCATTGAGAAGAGTTCCGCGACCCACAAGCCGGAAGAGATAGAAGCTGCAAGATTTATGGCCGACAGAGGTTACAAAATCACGCTCAAAGATGAAGCGGGGGATGTCAGGACTCCGGACGGCTATGTGTTTTCGGCCGGATTTGAGCAGTCATCGCCGAAAGGTGATAGTGTCAACAACTTCAAGAACTGTCTGGAACACGCGAGGGATAAGCCAGGAGCAACGGCGGCAGTCGTGTATATGAGAGATGCAGGCCACACAAAGGCAACAGTCAAGGCAGGTATAGAAAAGTATCGGCAGCATAACAGCAAGCTGCTCCGCGTCTATGTAGTTACCAAAGACGGACGGATTCATCGTTGGGATACGCATAAGTAAAAAGCCGCCCGAAAGGACGGCTAAACGCTGGACTCACGAACTTACCAGCTCTCTCGGTTTCCTACACGGGAATTTCTCCCGGCCACGAAGTATGCCAAAGGCAGATTCCTCACAAGGTGGGCGGCGGCTCGTTCCGGTCCCACATCTCCGAGTCAATTACAAAGATACAACAATTTTTTCACATATAAGTCATGAAAATCTATATATCAATCCCGATAACCGGGCGTCCGCCTGAAGTGGCCAAGGCGCAGGCTGAACGGCTCAAACGTTTAATCGAGAGCAAAGGTCATAAGGCGATCACGCCTTTTGAGGTGTGCCCGGAGCCTGATATGCCATACTCATTCTACATGGGCCGTGATATAGAGGCATTGCTTGACTGTGATGCTATCTGTCTCAGCATGAATTACCGTCATTCGCTGGGATGTCAACTCGAAAAAGAAGCTGCGAGAATTTACAAAAAGCGTATCATCTATGAGTATGATATGGATGAACTTGAACCAATCAACTAATAAGACATGAAAATGATTGTAACCGGCGGTGAGGGCTTTATCGGCAAGGCTCTCACCGCTGCTCTTAAAAAACGAGGCGTGGAAGTGGCCGTCATCGACCGACGCACCGGAATCGAAGTTGCCGACTTCTTCAGGACCGCCGACCTCTCGGACATCGACTGTGTGTATCATCTGGCCGCCCAGACCTCAGTGTTCAATACCGACAAAGATGCCGTCAAGGCCGACAACATCGATGCCTTCATGGTGGTGTGCGATGCCTGCCGCCGCTATAACGTGCGTCTGGTGTATGCGTCCTCCTCTACGGCGAACGGATGCAATACCACATCGCTCTACGGCATCAGCAAGCGGTTTGACGAACAGTATGCCGCCTGTTACCATCCCGGAGCTACGGGCGTGCGTCTGCACAACATCTACGGGCCTGACCCACGTCAGGGTACTCTTCTTTGGCATATTCTCAACGACAATCCTGTCAAGCTCGTAAATGCCGGACGCAACGTGCGCCACTTCACATTCATCTCCGATGCCGTCGAGGGCTTCATCTATGCCTACGGAAGCGGAGAGAAGCTGCTGAACGTGGCCAACCCCGAAGAGACCTCCGTCTATGATTTCGCGTTAGAGGTGGAGAAGTACAAACCTCTTGAAATCGTGATTGATAGGCATAAACGCGATTTTGACCGCAAGGCGCAAACGGTCGATGAGAGCATTCCTACTGTACCTTTGCAATATGTGTCGGTAGCCGATGGCATCCGCCGCTGTATGGAACATGAGACGGAGAAGTAAGATTATACGCATGGATGACTGGGACGCTGTCGCCAAGGGGCCGAAACTCCTAAGCGACAACGTCCCTCGTTGCGACCTCACTCCAAGAGAGGCATTGCACCGTATCGGCTCCCTCTACTACATCTCTCAGTTCAAGCGGAGCAAGGTGGGTCTGACGTTCCGTGAGATTAAATCCTCGGCCGATCATGCCGCGATGTTCGCCGATGTTGCGTGCAAATTCATCTCAACATTCGTCGGCAATACGGCAGACTGGTGCATCATCACCACTCCGAGGCGACGGCACGCCGATGGCTTCCATTTTGCTACTGAGGTATGCCGCATAATCTCGGACACTCTCGACCTTCCGTTCTACGATGATGCGTTGCAGTGTATCAACCATGACCGTCTGCACCCTGACTTCATGTTGTTGCGGCCCATCGCCGAGCGGCGGGTGATAGTCTATGATGACATCATCACCACCGGCTCCACGATGATAGCCACCAACACGCAGCTCGGAGACCGGGACATGGTTCTCAACCTCATAGGCATCAGTAACCGATAAATCCATTCTCCCGGTGATGATTTTGAGACAATCCCCACCTCATTTGAGCGTAAAAGCGGCTCATATCACCATAAAAAACGGCAAAGCGGGTAGAATTTTACGCATTTGCCAAAATTTTTAAGGGAGCGGGAGAAATCCAAATGATGGCTAATACCTCAACGGCTTCTGTTCATCAACATAATCTATTATTACGACATCATCAACAATAGCATAACATCATTATCATCTATGGCAAGAGCAAAGAACAAACATGGCCTCACGCCTCAGCAGGAACTGTTCTGTCAGTATGTAGTCGATGCGTATGGCAACGATACCAAAGGCATACTTGTGGCCGCCTATCGCAAGGCTTATAACTGCAAGAGTGACGTGAACGAACCTTGGCATTACAGCAAGGCAAGTGCTTTGGCTGCTCAGGATAAGATAAAGGTAAGGATAGAGCAGCTTAGAGAAGAGCAGGCGCGCCTCGCGTCGATAAGCCGTGAGCGCATCATCAGCGACGATGTGAGCATCCTTGACTTAGACCCTCTTGACTTGTGGACTATCGACAGCAAGACGGGCCGCTGGCGTATGCGATACCTGCATGAGATACCAAAGAAGACACGCAAGCTGCTGAAGTTCGTGAGGGTCGGCAAGAACATCGTCCCGGAGGTAGATAAGGATGCCGCCAAGAAACGCCTTATCGACGTACTGGGATTTGCCGCCGCCAAGGACATCAATGTAACCTCGCAGAGCAGTGTGGCCGGAGAGCTCCGCATCGGATTCGATGATGATGACGAGTGAACATATTGAAAGCAAATCAGGGATATTTCATTTCACTTTGTAGGATATGATGGAAAAATCTCCGAGGAAATACAAAACCGCGTAAGCGATACGGCTAATTCTCCTTTCAAACTGTCAAATTAAATGGAGATAAATTTCAAGAAGCTCAACCCGGTTGGATTCTATCTGCTGAGATTCCTACAAGACCTGACAATCCGCTTTATTATCTTGTTCGGAGGGTCATCGTCCGGCAAGTCATATAGCGTGGCGCAGATTATTCTCATATTCACACTATGGGAAGGGAGCAACACGCTCGTCATGCGTAAGGTTGGAGCCTCAATCCGAGACTCCATATATCAAGACTTCAAAACAGCCGCTGATCAGCTTGGAATAACGAATTTGTTCAGGTTCTCCGATGGAGTTAAGACAATAACGTGCCTCAGCAACGGGGCGCGTATTGTGTTCAAGGGTCTTGATGACTCGGAGAAGATAAAAGGTCTGTCAAGTTTCAAGCGTGTCGTTCTGGACGAGAAGAGCGAGTTTGAAGAGGAGGACTACAAGCAGATCCGCAAGCGTCTTCGCGGTATGGTGGGCCAGCAGATTATAACCACATTCAACCCCATCAAGGAAACGCATTGGATTAAGACACAGATATTCGACAAAGAGAAGTGGCACGACATTCCGAAAATCGTAGAGATAGCAGGGCGTGAGTTGCCACCACAACTTACCGACGTGAAATCAATACGGATGAACGAGCCGAAATCAATCCTCAACCCTCGCACCAAAGAGATAGAGGAACACCCTTCGGACACTGTTGTCATTCAGACCACCTACCTCAATAACTTTTGGGTTGTCGGCTCTCCTGACGGCACCTATGGCTTCTATGATGAGCAGTGCGTGGCCGACTTCGAGCGAGACCGCCTCAATGACCCTGACTATTACAACGTTTATGCCCTCGGAGAATGGGGCGTTATCCGCACAGGCTCCGAGTTCTTCTCATCATTCAATCGCGGTGTGCATACAGGAGTATGCGAGTATGACCCGACGCTGCCGGTGCATATCAGTGTTGACTCCAACGTGCTGCCTTATATCTCAATCACCTATTGGCAGATTGCGTTAGAGGGGGATAAGAAGTATATCCGGCAAATTGGCGAGACGTGTGCCGACAGCCCGAACAACACCGTCAGGAACGCGGCTAAGCTCGTTGCCAAGCGTCTGCATGAGATATTATGTACAACGAGACCAGTTGCCGTGCGTGGAACACCCAGACCAATAGCACACAATACAAAAGTGTACCTCCACGGTGATGCCTCAACAAGAGCCGCCAATAACATAGACGATGAGAAACGGTCGTTCCATGATCTATTCATTGACACCTTGCAGAAAGAAGGCATTGAGGTTGAGGATAAGGTCAGCAACAAGAATCCGAGTGTGCCCATGTCTGGTGAGTTCATCAATGCTATATTTGACAAGCAGCTCCCCGGCATTGACATAATCATCGGCGAGGAGTGCAAGGTATCTGTGGAGGATTACATGAGCGTCCAGAAGGATGTGAACGGTGCTATCCTCAAGACTAAGGTCAAGAACAAAATCACCATGCAGACCTATGAGCAGCACGGGCACATATCGGACACGTTCCGCTATGTCGTTACTGACTTGCTGCGTGAAGAGTTCCTGTTATTCTCGAATCGCCGCAAGCGCAACTTGTATGCACGTGGCGGCACTATTCATTTTTACAACCCTGCTACTGAGTGCGCATATAGCAGGGAGGTGGCGTATGCAATGCCGAATGTCAATGGTAAGTTTGCAATGGTGCATGGTAAGCTATGCGGGCAGAAGTGGCACATCATCGATGTACAGTTAACCGACACAGCCTCTACTGACGAGATAAAGCACATCCTTATTGACACGAGCAGCCCGCAGACGGTGATTGAGTGCGCCCCTGCATACTATGGATTCGTCAAAGAACTGCGTAAGGAGTTGACAGGCGTAAGGGTGATGCAGGAAGTGCCGGATGTTGACAGGCGCATAGCGGCCACGTCTGATTTTGTCAAGAATCACCTACTGTTCAACGAGGCCAAGCTCAACGACGATGCCGTGTATTCCACATTCATGGCTAATTTGCTTGACTACAACAAAGACAGTGACAGTAAGGAGGCGAGTGCCGTTTTGAGCGGCTTTATTCAGTTCGTTGTAAAGTTCGGGTTTTCTGACGCCAAAGCCGTAACGGCTTAAATTGCATATACTTAGGGCCGTTTTTAGGCTTGTGTGGAATTGTGGTTTTTTGAGCAATTGGCTCAAACGGCTGCAATTCCACTTTACTTTGTGGCAAAAGAATTTGCATGAAGTCCCTGAAGAGCATATTTGGTGGGAAGAAGAAGGACGAATCCTTGACAGTCAAGGAGGATAACTCGCTTGCAGTTAGGGAGGGCAACTCTTACACTATTGGTGAAGACCGGCCCAAGAATGTCCCTGATGCGTGGCGGTTTGAGTCTATGCTCTCTATGATGGATTTGCTCCTCAAGCCGTCGGTTGTTGGCAACAACTTCATCGAGATGTTCAAGACCATCCCGGAGGTGTTCTGGCCGATTGACTTTATCGCAAAGCGCATATCGGAGGCTCACTTTGATTTGAAGCGGGCAAAGGATGACAGCATAGTGTGGTGTAACCGCCTGGGTGCCGATGATATTCTGAAACAGCCTAACCCGCTGATGACGTGGCGCGAGATTGTCTATCAGCATTTCGTCTACAAGCTCTGCACCGGCAACGCCTTTTTCCGTGCTGCCATGTCCGACACTATAACGGCTGATGCAGTCAAGTTCCAATGGTGTACAAACTATTGGAGCTTGCCTGCTCACCTTATGCAGGTAGTGCCGATGGAACACAGCTGCGGCGTGCCGATTTTCGGTATTGCCAATATTGATGAGCTGATAAAGGGCTACAAACTTGATTTGGGCACTTGCTCCGATTATGTGATTCCCTATTGGCAGATATGGCATGATCGTGACGGCATACCCGAGTTGACAAACGGCTATGGCTTTATGAAGGCGCAGAGCCGACTGTTGGCTGTCAAGAAACCAATCGCCAACCTATTGGCAGTCTATGATGCCCGCAATGTGATTTTCGTAAAACGCGGCGCCGTAGGCTTCATCGTAGCTCAGAAGGCTGATGCGACGGGTACCGTAGCGCTTGAGAAGGACGAGAAGGAGGAGCTGACCAAAACCATCAACGCCAATTATGGCATTGAGGAGGGCAAATCACCATACGGGGTTACCGATGTGCCTATCAACTTTGTAAGAACCAACCTCTCTATTGCAGAGCTCCAGCCATTTGACGAAACGCTTGAGGACGCCATCAAGATAGCCTCCGTGTTCGGCATCCCCGCCGTACTGGTGCCGCGCAAGGACCAGTCAACATTCAGCAATCAGGACACGGCCGAGAAGAGCGTGTACACTTCGACAATCATTCCTGCCGCCAAACGCTTTTGCGAGGCGCTTACAATATTCCTCGGCCTTGACAAAAAGGGTCTGTATCTGGATTGTGATTTCAGTGATGTTGCGTGCCTGCAAGTCGGTTTGAAAGAGCAGGAGGAAGTAAAGAAGATGGTCAATGAGCGTTGTCTGTCGCAGTTCAACAGCGGGCTTATCTCAATCAACGACTGGAGGGCCCAAATCCACGAGGATGCGCTTGAGGGTGAAATTTACGACAAGGTCAAGTTTGAAATGACGCCCGAAGAGATAGCTGCCGTTGACCGAGTCATTAAGGCGCAGACATCACCCATACAGATAAACACGGGCCAGCCCGGCAATTCCAGCAGGCCCGATGACAAACGACAAGACAACAATCAAAACAACAATAAACCCTCGAAAGGAGAAGGCGATGAACGAACAGATGATTAATATCCAGTACGAAACAAAGGCGCTGGATGTCACTGACAAGGGTATCGTCACCGTAGCGGTGAACGGTATAGGCATCGAGGATTCACAGCACGACATCTCGATGCCCGGGTCATTCGTGGATACGCTCCGCGATGACATAAGCAAAATGCACTGGTATCTCAACCACGACACACGCCAACTGTTAGGTTTTCCTCTGTCCGGCGAAGAGAAGGACGGCAACCTCATCATGACGGGACAGATGAATCTCAACAAGCAGATCTGCCGTGATGTCTTTGAGGACTACAAGCTCTTCCACGAGGCAGGCCGTACGCTTGAGCACTCAATCGGCGTCAAGGCATTGGCCCGTGACGAGGAGGACCGCCGCAAGGTTCTGAAATGGCGTATGCTCGAATACTCCACGCTGACCGGCTGGGGTGCCAATCCTCAGACGTTCCTCGTGGGGCTTAAGAGCGCGACAGAGGAGCAGCTTCGGGATGCCGTTGAACTTATCCGCAAGGCTTTCAAGCAGCGCGGGTATTCCGACGAGCGACTAAAACAATACGATATGGAGCTGAATCTGTTACTCAAATCCCTGGGTGGCGGCACAATAGTGACGTGTCCGTGTTGCGGCTATCAGTTTGACTACGAGAACGAGCGGGAGCATACCTTTTCGCAGGAGGTTCAAGAAGCAGCCGGCGAGCTCGTGATGTCTATTGGACGCAACGAGGCACGCCGACAGATAGAGCGCTACCGCCCTGAAATCCAAAACGAAGTTTCGTCTATCATCGACGGGCTGACAGCGGCCAAGAAAGAAATCTCCACCAAGAGTCTGGTGGATGCTTTCGCCTATGTACGCTGTCCGTGCTGCTGGAGCCGCGTTTACCGCTCCAACAGTATTCTCGCACCTGCCGAGCCTACGGAAGAGAAGGCCGAGCAGGAGTTAGAGGAGAAGTCCGACGACTTTTTCTCGACAATCACCAAACAGCTATCAAAGTAACCAACAAAATTCAAGTGCATTATGAATTTGACAGAAAAAGAAGTTCAGGAGATTTTCGGCATCAAGACTGCCGGGCTCCCGCAAGAGCAGCGTGATTTCGTCAGCGCAATCGTTGGCGGTTTCACGGATGCCATCAACAAATCGAATGTCGGCCTCATCTCCGACGCTGACTTTACCGAGCGCATCAAGGAACTCGGCAAGCAGATGGCCGACTCCAACGTCAAGGCCCTGGAGGAGCTGCGCAAAGAGAACGAAGACCTTCTCAAGCAGGTCAAGAGCATGGGCGAGAGCATCGACAAACTTCAGCAGAAGGGCGTATCGATGGCCACCATCAACAAGTTTGATGAGAAGCTCAACGAGATGTTCGACAGCGAGAAGTTCCAGCAGTTCCTTTCCGGCAACAAAAACAAGTCCGGCCAGTTCGAGGGCTTCTCACTCAAAGAGGCCGACGCCACGCCTGTTTCCATGACCAACAACTACACCGGCGACGTGCTTATCAGCCAGCAGCAGAGCCGTGTAGTGTCGCCCATCGCACAGAAGCCCCTGCATATGCGCGAGGTACTCTCCGTGATTGCAGGTGACCCGCAGTATCCCACACTCTCGTACTCGCAGTGCGATTCCATGGACCGCAACGCCCGCTATGTGACCGAGAACGGTCGCCTGCCCAAGTCCAGCGTATCGTTCAAGGAGGTAACCACCGGCACAACTCGCCTCGGTACCTATATCCCCGTATCCAAGCGTATGCTCAAGTGCCGTATCTACCTGCGCTCGTGGCTGCTGACCGTGCTCCCTGAGGCTGTACGCATGGCCGAGGACTGGAACATCCTGTTCGGCGACGGCAAGGGCAACAACCTGCTCGGCATCGCCAACCATGAGGGCGTCAATAGCGTTGAAAGCATCGTTTCCGGCGCTATCGTAACGGGAGTGGCCGGCACCGTCAAGAGCATAGAGCCGTACAACGAGAAGCAGGATACGCTCATCGAGTTCAAAGACCCGCAGCCCATGATTCTCGACGGCATGCAGATAACCATCGAGAACGCATCCACCGCATCGGGCCTTAACAAGACCCACACCGTGGTTAAACTCAACGACCGTCAGATTCTGCTGGTCGGTGCAGCCCTTTCCACCGCTGAAACGGCCACCAACGTAGCCGCCGTGACCTGGAAGGTCAACAACGGCGCCTTCAAGTCTATCGAGGCCCCGAACTCCGAGGACGTGGTCAACACCGCTTTCGCCGTGATGACCTACGGCCAATACTTCCCCAGCGCCATTGTGCTGAACCCGATTACCGTTAACGCTATGATGGCAGAGAAGGACGCGCTCGGCCGCAAGCTGGACATCGTGACTGTGGTTAACGGCATGAAGTATATCGCATCCCGTCCTATCATCGAGTACACCGGCATACAGCCGGGCAAGTACCTGCTCGGTGACTTCTCGCCCAATGGTGCTACCATTGTGGACTACACCGCCATGACCCTTGAGTGGGCATCCGACGTGGATTACATCCTGAGCAACGAGGTCGCTCTCATCGCCCAGGAAGAGGTTATCTTCCCGGTATATCAGCCGTGGGCTTTCGCTTACGGTGACCTCGCCGCATTGAAGACTGCGATTTCCAAGCCTGTGACCACAACGACCACCGGCACCACGCAGACCGAATCATCCACCAACAAGGGATAACCTATGAAGCTGATTGTTGAGGGAGAAGCCCAAGACATACAGTTCGTGACAAGCATTTGCCGTGATAAGGTGCGCAGGGGCCTGCTTAGGCTGACCCCTGTCACCGACACGGTGATTGTTCCCGACAACAAGGATGTAACGGAAGGCGACGTGAAGGAAGTGGCACCTGACGACGACAAGGAGCTTCCCGAGGTTACACCGAAGGCAGAGCCGGCCGCTACACTCAAGAAGCGACGCATCAAAAAATCAGAGTAATGTTAGCTGACGCATCATACTTCACCGAGGGACCCCGCCACATACAGAACGCATCACGTGGCCGATTGCCTAACGCTGACGCAGAGGCTGTCAATGCCACTATCAAGGCATACATCCGTCACTGGCAGTTGCCTTTCCTCCGAGGCGTATTCACAGCAGCCAAGGCGGCAGAGGTTAACAGCTATCTCAACGCTTTAGACAAAGACCTGTGTGCCGAGCATGATGATGAGATTGACAACGTTGTAGAGCAGCTAAGAGAGCCGTTTGCCAACTACGTCTTTTTCAAGATACTGCGTGATGCCAATACACAGCCCACGGTGACAGGCCTCGTGCGCCTGAAATGCGCCAATGAGTATGTGGCGCCCATACAGCGCCAGGTGAATACCTGGAATGATATGGTCGAGATGATGCACGGCTACCGCGAATGGGCACAAGCCGAGGGCTATGCTTCGTGGCTATGCAATGGAGACAACCTGATTTCCAAAATCAACACTCTCAATCTATGAGGCGCAGCACGGAGATAATAGAGATAATGGGAGATGTAGTCAGGGCCACGGCCAAGGGTTGCAACATCATGGTTACCCACCATGACGGCAGCTGTGACAAAATAGAGTGCCCCGAAATCAATTACATATTCGGCAATGCCCAGTATGTAAAAGACAAGCTCGATGCCATGAGCAAGGCGGACGCAACCAGCGAGATGAAGTTCCCCCTTATCGCGCTGTTCTGCCCGTTCAAGGAGCAGCGCGATACCCCCGGCTACTTCTCCAAGGCCACCGTTCAGATTCTCATTGCCTGCCCGTCTTCCAAAGAATGGAGCAACGAGGAGCGTCTGGTGCTGTCTTTCCAGAATATTCTCCGCCCAATCTACAAGCGGCTGAAAGAAGAATTGCTGGCAGACGGACGCATCGATTTCGGCTATAAAGACCTTATCCCGCATGATTACTCCGAGAACTACTCTTATGGCCGCTATGGCGCTCACACGGGCACCGGGGATGCTTTGAGTGAGCCCATAGATGCCATAAACATATCCAACTTAGAATTGAAAATCAAAAACCCCTCATGTAGATAGCTATGAGAAAAATCAGAACCTGCACCGGCTCGTTCCTCCACACCGGTGTTTCAAAATGCCATCTCGAACCCGAGAAGCTGAAAGGCGCCATTCTGGTGCCTCGTGGAGTAAAGCTGCCCGCCGAGTTCAGCGCCACCAAGGCCAAAGAGCTGTGCCATGCGGCCCGTGCCGAGCGTATCTATCCCGTAATGCCGTTCTATGAGTTCGCCAAGGATGGCGGCGAGCCGCAGGTAGCCAATATCGGCTATGGCCCGTCACAGGTAACAGGTGTAAGTGCGCTCACCTACACCTTCACCCTTGATAAGTTCTATCCCGAACTCAACGCCTCCCTGACAAAGACGGCAAACAAAGAGTGGGATGCTTACTTCTATGACGAGAAGAATGTGCTTTACGGCCTCAACGACGGCACCGACCTGCTGGCCGGCATACCGATGAGCACCGTCTATTCCACGCCCACGCCGCATCCCACATCTTCGGCCGCCGCCACCATGGACGTGTCCTTTGCTTTCGAGGACGTCCGTCACTACTTCGAGAACATGGACTTCGTGCAGCTTGACTTCGCCATTGGCCGCTCACTTGTTGGCCTGACCCCCGTCGAGTTCGTGAAAGTTGGCACATCAGGCAGTGACTACAAGTTGCTTGAGAAGGTAGGCGGCTATGACCTGACGCCGACCTACGGCGAGATACTGGCCGAAAATCCCACCCTCGTAGGTGCTACCACTTCCGGCGTTACCTACAACGCATCGGTCGGCACCCTGTCTATCTCTACCACGGGCAGCGCCGCTCCGGCTCTCGCCGCACCGAGTGAACTGCTTGACAAAGGCATAGAAGGAATCGAAGCCGTATGATAAAGTTCGAGAACGTCAGCTTCGTGGAAGCCAACGTCACAAAGATGAAGAAGGAAGAGTTCATTTCCGCAAACCTAAACGTCTTTTGGCGGGACCGCAACGAAGCGACACGCAAGAAGATGCTCGCCCAGGCTTACGACCTTTGCGCCGGGACCAAGAAGACCAAGTAAGAACAGGGGGCGGGACGCGAAATCTCGCCCCCTTGAAATATATGCCATGAACATAGCCCAAGTATCCGACATCATCAGCAAGATTGCCAAGGGGTTTGAGGAGAGCTGCATGAAGTGCCTCTCCGACAATTCCGGCATTGTCGTTATTGCCGTTCAGGAGCAGATATACAGCGGCCAGGACGGCAACGGAGCGCAGCTGAACCCGACATACGACGACGACCCGTACTTCGAGGAGGAGGGCTATTGGTTCCACCGCAGCGCGGCATATAAAGCGTGGAAGAAAGAAATCACACCACCGTGTGGAAGTTCACTGCTCGGATTGCCGCCACGTCCCGAGAATGTGCCCAACCTGTATATCAACGGCAAATTTTTCTCCGAGATACTTGCAGACAGACGCGGCGACGTGCTGCACGTGGACCCGGGGTCTGGCAATGGCCCCGCCATCGTAGCCAAGTACGGTGATGAAATCCTCAATATGGGCCCGTCGGCGGTTGAGTACTTTAACGCCGAATACTTGCTGCCCTCCATTGATAGATTTTTCAAAGATTGCGGGTACCAATGAGCTGTGGGTGTGAGAATAAAAGACTTGCAGGTGAGATAGACCGCGTGCGTAAACTCGCCAAAGCATTAGCCAAGATGGAGAGAACCACCGTGGCAATATATACCAATCCTGACGGGACATACGGCTTTGGCCGTGCCGCCTATGTAAATAAACCTATTGTAGAATACCTAACCCAGTACTGATGGCTGACGTAAAAATAACTGACCTTGTAGATCAGGAATCGATTAACAAACTCAAAGAACTTGACACCGAGTTAAAGACTGTGCTGAACACCTATACTCAGGCCGCAAAAGATTTGGCGCATGGGCTTAACGTGGAAGTCAAAGTGGTCGGCGACATCGACAAGATGGAGAAGTGGCTGACCGACAAAGGCAAAGAGGCGGCCGAGGCGCAACAGCGGTTAACTAACGTAATGCAGGAGCAGAGTAGGGTTATCGCCAACACCACCAACACCATTTCCAGGCAGTTGATGGAGCGGGAACGGGTCAACAAGGCCACACGCGATAGCTATACCGAGCAGGAGCGTGTCAAGAAGCTGCTGGACCAGTACCACGATACTTATGAGAATCAGATAGAATCGTTCATGCGCATCAACAAGCAGCTCGATGAGAATAAGCAGAAGATGAAGGACAACGAAAAGGCCGTCAAGAATGGCCGTATGTCCGCATCTGACTTTGCCAAGGCTCAGGCCGAGCTGATGGCCTCCACCCGCGACCTCACACAGCAGAAGCGCACCCTCAACCAGATAATGACAGCCGAGGAGAAGGCGAGCCAGTCGGCCGAGGGAAGCTATAACCAGCTATCTCAGCAGTTGGAGCTGTTGAAAAAAGCGTATAAGGATTTAGGAGAAGAGGGCCGTTCATCCGATTTCGGCAAAGAGATGGAGCAGACCATACAGAACCTCGATGCACATCTCAAAGACATGGCCGCCGACATGGGAGAGTTCCAGCGTAATGTCGGTAACTATGCCATAGCCAACGGAGACCTAAAAAAGAAATACGATGATATCGTCGGCACGCTGGCATCGCTTCAGGCTCAGTATGCGAAAATGTCTGATGCCGAAAAATCAAGTGCTGAGGGTCAGGAACTCGCAAAAAGCATTGAGGAGGTATCGGAAGCTGCCAAAGAGACCAAGCAATCCATTGAAGAGCATAACGCCGCTCTTGAAGAGGCCCGGCGCTCATTGGGAGAGACCGGAGGCAAGACATCAAGCGTGAAGCGAGACCTCAAAGAACTCGTTCTGGAGATAGCCAACCTCACCATCGAGTATCAGCATCTCTCTGAGGAAGAACAGGCATCTGCCGAGGGTCAGGCTCTCGCAGACCATATCCGCGACCTCACCGAGCAGGCGGGAGTATTGAAAGATGCGATATCCGACACCAATCAGGCCATCTCCAATGCCGCTTCTGACACACGAGGCTTTGACCAGGTAGGAGGAGCCCTGCAACTCGCCATAGATGGATTCGGACTGGCCACCGGCGCCGCTGAGATGCTCGGTATCAGCTCAAAGGACTTGGCCCAGATACAGACCAAACTCCAGGCCGCGATTGCCGCATCTAATGCCATGCAGTCCATACAGAACACCCTGCAAGCCCAGTCAGCGGTCATGCAGGGTGTCAACCTCGTGCAGACAAGACTCCGCGCCGCCGCTGAAAATCTCCATACAGCGGCCAAAGGCAAAGGAGTGATAGCCACTGCCGCGCTCACTGCCGCACAGTGGGCGTTCAATGCCGCCGCCAATGCCAATCCTATCGGTCTTCTCGTTGTTGCGATTACAGCCGCCATTGCCGCCGTCTACGGTCTTGTCAAAGCGTTTCAGGCATTCTTCGGCCCAAGTGATGAGGCATTGGAGAATTGCAAACAGCAGAAGCAGGCCCTTGAGGATCTGTGCGAGGCCAATGACAAACTCATTGACCGCATGAAAGCCCGTGGTGCCATGGAAGCCGAACTTCTCAATCAGAGCCTGTTGAACAAGCAGGCTGAGAAGGAAGCCGCCGACGCACTCTTTGAGCAAGCCAAGGAACTTTACGATGAAGACGAGGACGAGTATAAAGAAGCCCTCGAAGCCAAAAAGAAAGCCGATGAGGATTTTGAGGTCAGCAAGGAAAATGGCCTCAACTATCTGATGAAGATACAGTCCGAGGTCCATGCGTATGAACGTGAAAACGAAATCGGCACACTTGCCTACAAGATTGAGGTTATAGAAGCCGAGAAGAAAAAGCAGCTCGAACTTGCCGCCTTGTTGTACAAGAACGGGGAAATGACCCGACAGATGTATGAAGACATTGTGGCTTCGGTCAACAAGTATGCGCAGATAAAGATTGACAAGGTTACGGAGGACGAAACAAAGAAGGCAAGCTCTCGTTCAGGTAGTGGCAGTGGGCGTTCCAAGAGTAGCAGTAGTGGCGCCAACGAAGCCAAGAAAGCCGCTGATGAACTAAAAAGGGCAGTGCAGGCCGGAGAGGATGCCCTGCTTGAAATCATTGAGGATAGCCTTGAACGTCAGCGCAAGGCAGAGCAACTTTCGTATGAGCGCAAGCTGAAGGAATTACAAGATTCTCTCGCCAAAACTAAAGCGACACAGATGCAGATGCGTACAGCGTTAAACAATCAAATAATTGGCCTGAATGCCGAACATCAGCGCAAGCTTGATGATTTGGAAATTTCCGGAATGGAACGAAGGCAGAAAACAACATCTGACTTGATAGCCGTGCATTTAGAATCTGTCAAAGAAGGCAGCGAAGAGGAACTCGAATGGAAGAAAAAACAACTCTCTAACCAAAGAGCTATGGAGTACTTGGCACTATCCAAAGCCGAACGAGAGAAAACAATAACAGTAGAACAGGGAGCAGAAATGAGAGCCGCACTCGAAGACAAATACTGTAAGCTTGCAACAGCCTTGCAGGAGGAGTATGCCGAGCAGCATCTACAAGCACTCCAAAAGCATTATGCCGACCAGCAGGAGATTGACGACACGGCAATGTTGGTTGAGCTGAACAAGCTGAAACAGAACTTCGCCAAGCAGCTCACCGCCGCGAAAGGCAACGCCGAAGCGCAGGAGCGCCTCAAGGAGCAGTTTGAGCGCGAGTCTGCCGACATACAGGAGCGTTATGCCATACAGACAGCGCAGAAGGCCGTGAAGCTGATTGAGGAACAGCTAAAGACCGAGAACCTCTCCGCCGAGGAGCGAGCCAACCTGGAGCGTCAGTTAGCAAAAGCCAAGGCAGACCTTGAGCAGCAGATGGCCGATGCCGCCAAACGTTCAGCCGATGAGGCGCTTGAGGCTGACAATAAAGCGACCGAGAAGCGCATTGCCAACGCCCGGCAGTGGCTACAAGTGGCCGCTGACAGCCTCAACACCATAAACGACCTGATCAGCACCGTGTATGACGCAAAGATTACCAAGGTTGAGGAGGAGCAGGAGGCGAACACCGAGGCAGGCGACGCCGAGCAGGAGCGCATCCAGCGCCTTGTAGAGCAGAAGGTCATCACCGAGGAGGAGGGAGAGGCCCGCAAGCGTGCGGCCGAGGCCAAGACAGCCCAAAAAAATGAGGAGCTTGAAAAGAAAAAGGCCAAGCTCAAGGAGCGGCAGGCCAAGTTCGACAAGCTGAACAGTATCGCGCAGTGTGGCATTGCGACCGCCCTGGCAATAATGAACGCCTTGCAGACGCAGCCGTTCCCACTCGGCCTTGCGTTGGCCGCCATAGCCGGGGCCATGGGTGCCGTGCAGTTGGCAACCATCATCGCCACGCCGTTGCCGAAGTATGCCAAGGGTACCGACTACCACAAGGGCGGTCCGGCCATAGTCGGTGACGGCGGCGTGCCGGAGGTCATCTCCTTTGGCGGCAATGCGTGGCTTACACCCGACACGCCCACTTTGGTAGACTTACCTAAGGGCGCCTCTGTTATCCCTGACGTGTTAAAAATGAACGAGAGCGAGTTTATAGTTGCCAAGCCTCTGATGCAGGGAGGCAAAACAGCTCCCAAGGCATACAACGACGCCAAAGTGCTTGACAGGCTTGACAGTCTTATCCACATGAAGCAGCGTGAGGCACGCTCTCGCAGGCAGTCGGAGGTAGACAGCCAGCTTGCCCGTTACATTCTATCAAAGAACTTATGAAGACAAAGAACTTATGAAGACACGACTTGACGAGCTGACGACGGCCGAGTTCATAGACCTTGTATGCGGCAATAATAATGTGCTACTTGGCCGTCACGAAATCGCCAACCCATCTAAGGTGGCAATTGTCATGCGCAACATAGTAATGGAGTATCGAAGCATCGCGGACCCCGGGGGCAATGCTTCCTATCTCCGACACGTTGACGGCATCATCAAGGCACGAGTGGCCGTTACCGTCTATTCGATGTGTCAGAACCTTGTAATGCTGGAGCGGTTCGACAAGGCAAAGGAGGTTCTTGTGGCCGCCGGGCTTCCCGCCGATGACTGGGCCGACAAGAGGGTAAGCATGGAGGTACACGTTCAACTGCAAAAGAGCAAACGAGCGTTGGCCGAGCTTGACGAAGATGTTGAAGAGGTAGCCGAGGAGCAAGAGAATATCCGCAATTCGTTCAACGGGATGATTGCGGCCATGATGGCCAATTTCAAATTCCAGATTGATGTATCCACAATGATGGCCCCCGTGTTCGCTCACCTGGTGGCCCGTTACCATGCCGACATGAAGGCGATGCAGAAGGCTCTGAAAAAATAATTCGCTGTCAAAACTGTCCCACAGTACAAGGTCGTGACATGGTTCACGGCCTTTTTGTTGTTCAATAAATCACAAAATATTTTTCAGCTTACAAATTTTGAGGCGTGTTGTTAGTAACTCATTGCAAAACACTATGAGTTATGAAAACAAAATGCTTCCATTGTTCAGTCAACAGAAGAGTCCTTGCACGAATAGAGCGCAAGTGTGACGCCATCCTGGCGCTTCTCCGCCCGCGTACTGAAGACCGCGACATAGACCGGGCCATAGACATCATGCACGAGCAGGCCCGGCGCATGAAGGCTATGGCCATAAAAGAGGCCCAGCGTTACAGAGAGCAATTCTCATCCAACAGGCAGCGCCGATGAATGTTGCAGATCTCGTAGTCGTCAACTACGACTGGCTGCGTGTCAAGGCGCGTAAGCTGTGCTACAATGAAGTCGATGTTGAAGACCTTGTGGCCGATACCATATTGAGAATACTTGAAAGCTGTTCGCATTTCGATTCACAACGAGATTTCCGGCCATGGGCACAGGCTATCATGTACAACTGGAGATTCACGCAACTAAGCAGAAAGAAGCGCGTGCAGTTCCTCCCGATAGCTGATTATGACGCGCCGACTTCCATAACTCCCGATGACGAGATGCAGGGGGCCATTGTTCGCGGCATTATCGAGCAACTTGCAAAACAGTATGACAGCGTACGTTGTGTGCAACTGTACATCGATGGCTACACCGTCAGCGAGATGGCCGACATGATGAGTGTTTCGGCGGCAACAATCAGGAGCAGAATGTTTGCCGGGCGCAAACGCATCCGCAATACCTTGACACATTTTGACAAATGTTAAGGTGGTAAAATGGTGGCCATTCTGTTTGCACTATCTGTTTTTCGGCTATAACTTTACAGGTGTAAGGGAGATATTAAATCACCTTACAAAAACAGAAGTCAAACCAATAAAACTACCATAACAATGGCAACCAAAACCAATTTCCGAGCACGAGTGATGAAGTACGCATGGCAACTGTGGCATTCCACCAAACAGCAGTGGCGCATCTGCATGATAAAAGCGTGGCAGCTCTACCGGCTTGCAAAAGCCATGCGTCAAGGCGAGGTGTCCTTCTCATACAAGAAAGCCGACGGCACCATCCGCAAGGCCCTGGGCACCCTCAAGAATCTTCCTGCCGGCATCACCGTAGGAGGCAAGAAGCGCACCAAGCCCTCCTACAAGACCATGGCCTACTTCGACATCGAGAAAAATGCCTTCCGATGCTTCAAAATCGAGAACCTTATCTGCGAAATCTAATGACGCTGATACCATCCAAGTCCTACTACATAACCGTTGTCGGCGAGATTACCGAAATCGAGCCGGCAAACGGCCGGGACTTTGACTTTCACGAGATTCAGAGCTATGTCGAAGGCTACATTGAAGTCGTTCATCTCAACGAAAATCAGATAATGATTGTCAACGAGTATGGCAAAACCGAGAAGCAGTACAACCCGTTTGCCTCGTCGATTGCACAACTCAACAATGCCATTGGCAGCCTTGATTACATCTGTGGCAATGTAGTGATTTGCCCGTCTGAAATGCTGCCCTGATAAAGTTCGTTGCAAAAGACCGTATCGGCGCATAATTCACAATATCAACGAGTTAGCGCTATTTACGTGAGATTGTGAAAATCAGAAAATTAACTGATTTGGAGCAACGGGAAGCTTTTGCCTTACCTTTGCTTCGTGCGCACTAAATACTATATAGAGATAGATGGTATAAAGTCAGAAGTCCCCGGTGGATGCCTTAAGAACTGGGACGAGATTCAGTGTGTCTACAAGCGCTCGGATTTCAGCGGCGTAACCCGCTCGTTCACCTCACAGTTCGAGTTCGTCGGGGAAATGTATGACAAGCTGATGGGCCTCTATCTGCGTGACGGTGTGAACGCACACGCCGTACTATCTCTATATACCATCACCAACGAGTGGGCATGGGTTGAGAGGTTTTCGTGCGAGCTGGATTTTTCCTCCATTACCTGGAGCGACTATATTGTCAAAATCAACTGCATCGACGACAGCCTTGCCTCACTCATCAAGGCCAACAAGGGCACAAAATATGAGGCAGTCGTAGACACTGATATAGCAAGTGACCGGCGATTTACCTTCAACCGCCTGCCAATCAAGAATAGCATCACCTACGAATATACCGGTGGCGAGAGCGACGAAGATGATGGCTCCCTCACCATTGGCCCGGCAAGCAACAAGCGCGTGTATATGGGCATTGTCAATTCAGAGGACGTCTATCTCAACGGCGCCGTGACGTGGGAGGAGGACCAGACGGAGGATGCAGGGAGCTATATGCTTAAGGCATTGAAAGACGTTCAGGTCACTGTAAATGTAGATCTGACCACCGACCAGTGCCACCCGTTCAATATGCGGAGCTACTTTGTCGTCATCGGCTCGGATGGGGCAGAAAAGACCGTTGCTGACAGTCAGTTCACACTCGGAGGTACAAAGACCTACCTCGGTGACTACATAAGCGAGAACAGCCTCAATGAATCACATCCGCCAAGCTCACTGACTGCCAATGTGCAGTATTGGGCAACCGTGCGTGACCACGTATGGGAGTATTCGGCTTCGATTCACGAAACATCTACATGGCAGAATACCGGCATGACCGAGGACGAGTACCGCCGGCGCAAGACATCGCGGCAATTGACCGTCAACCTCGCGGCCGAGGAAAAATTGGCTATCGCAACTGAGGGGTCCGGCGCGTGCATTTACAGCAGCTCATTTGTCTTGTCGTGGTTTTGCAAAGGCGAGCCTATAACCACTTCGGCTTTCAGCCCTCGCAGGGTTGGCCAATACCTGCTCAACAAAATGTGCGTCGGCAAGATTAACGCCGTCCTGGCTATCAGCGACTATGATTCGCGGCTCGCCAAAACGCTTGTACTGGCGGCCGAAAGCATCCGGGGCATCGATGGAGACAAGCTGTACACTTCATTCTCCGATTTTACAACATGGATGGAAACCGTGTTTGGCTACACGTACTACATAGGTGGCGTGGTGGAGAATAAGTTCAAATCGCATCAGAAGGCCCACGGCGGCATCATCTATGATGAGATTACTCCCGAAGTGGAGGCAATAGTCACTGCCGGCGGTTTTCCTGCTGAAGATATAGTCTACCTGCAAGCGCTCGGCAAATTCGCCGTGCTTGCCGAAAGCAAGTATTACACCGACTTCACAGGCGCTGCCGTCTACAATGATGCAGTGACCGGCAAAGCACGGACAGATACCGTTTTCAGCATCAGACGCTATGGTGAACACTTTGACGAGTGTTACTTCACCTACAAGGCCGACGGGGCTTTCAACGCCGAGCCGATTTTCTATGAGCTGAACGTCGATGACATCGGCAAGCGGTGCCAGGAGGTGGTGTTCCTGCATCGCTCAGAGCTGTTTAACGCTGATACCAAAGTCCGGCAAATCAGAGGGGCTAAGGAGATTGAGCACTCCGTTGACAACGGGGTTATCTACTCCTCCGTGAATATCGGCTACGACAAAAAAGACTACCAGAACATTAACGGCCGCGACGAGTTCAATTTCAACAACACCTACACGACCGGCTGCACACTCGGCGACAAGAAGCTGTCTATGATCAGCAAGTACCGCGCTGACTGTTACGGCATCGAGTTCGCGGTCCAGCACCGAGGTAAGGACACCACCGACTCAACGTCTGACAATGATGTGTTCTTTGTCTATTGCAACACGTCTGGCAATGCTTGGACGCCTGACACCACGGCCACTATCGAGAACGCCATAAGTGAGGACGTCTTCAACGGCGCGTTTTCCCCATTGGCCTGCATAGACGCAAACGCCGGTTTCATCGGGATCCAGGGTACGCCGCTGAAATTGACCTTTGCATCGAGCGCCGGCAACAGCGGCATTGTTATCGACAATAGGCCAATGAACGCAGACATCACACTTGCCTCATCCATGGTAACGTGTGGCGTGCTTGCATTTTCGAGCAGCGAGATAGACGAGGAAATAGGCTTGGATGATATGTTTGAGGTCCACTCCAACGGCGTGACCTATCGTGGTTTCCTGCAAGAGGCTTCGTTCAAATACGCCAAAGCCGAGACTGTCAAGTACAAATTAATCGTAAAGGAGATTGAGCTATGATACTAAGTCCTTTTACACCTTTGTTCTTCCCCTCGGCCAAGACAGACGGCATCGAAAGCCCGTATGTGCAGACCTTTGCGACTACCGACCGACTCTTTATCGAGCTGATTGGTGAAAAGACGTGGTCCGGCTACGCTACCGTCGAGGAGCTTGGCGGCGCATCATCCTTTCAGGTGCAATTCAACACGTGGGACATTACCGCTACCATGCGCTTATGGTTCGCTGAATTGTCGCTGTCCTCCGGCTACTATCAAGTGAGCATCGATGGTGTCGGACGCAGTGCTGTTTTCCGCGTAACAGACAACGTACACGAGCTTGACAATACCACGCTGATTCAGTACTCCAACAAAGACAATCGTAGCCGACTGGATGTCATTTCCTGGATAGACGGCATGCAGCACTTCTTCGATTTTCGCGTGCCTGGCGGTTTCAAGGATAGCGATTGGACATTTGGAGTTGAGGGCGAGCAGTTCGTCACCGAGGACTCCGACATCATCCAACTGTATGGTGTCGAGTCCACGCAGATGAAATTCACGCTCGGCAATTCCGAGGGTTGTCCCGTGTGGTTTGCAGAGCTGCTGAACCGCCTGCTGACTTGCGATTACGTATACTTCGATGGCGTAAGGTTCGCACGCAAAGAAACCAGCACCCCCGAAGCGACGCAAGTGCAAGAGGGTGTTAACTCATTTGTCTTTTCTCAGAATTTGCAGAAGGTAGTCAACATTGACCCGGCTCTCACCCTGGAACACCAGGCTGTTATGCGGCGGCTTGACAACACCGACTATCGAGCAGTAAATGACACCAACATAAGAATAATTCAATAGCATGGCACTCACACAAGACCAGCAAGCAATATTTGATGCAGTCATATCGGCATTACGCACCAATTCAAAGACGATCGAGCAGATGACCCCGCAGACCACACTCGGTGCAAACGATTGGTTCGAGGTAAGCGGCGGCAAAAAAGTATCGTACACAGTGCTTGCCAGCCTCATAAAGGCCCTATTGTCTGAAGACACCTCCGCAATGCAGACGGCTATTAGCAACAACGAGCTGCAATCGGTGTCGGTGACGGCTGGCAACAACTCCGCCACGCTAACAGTCAAATCGAAAGGCAAGACAGTGACGTGCGCCGTGCCTGTTGCCAATTCCGAGCATGGAGGCATCATCACTTTCAGCGACTTCGTAAAGATTGGCACGGCTGACAAGCGCGACGGCACCTATCCGGTAGAGACCGTTGAGGAACTGAAGACAGACACAACGTTAGAGATTCCCGAATCAAACGTAGTCAGCGTGGACAATTTGTTGCAGGCTGTGATGGTGGACGACACATCGAAGATATACCCCCATGTAGTCACTGATGGCGATGCTCTGCAACTTTGGGTGTATGTGTATGCAACGCAAGTGACCTATTTCGCCGACGCGTGGGGCGATATGCCGGAGCTGGGCATTGCATCCACCAGGCGCTACAAACAGGCGGCGGCGTTGCTGGTGGACGTAATCAACAGCAAGCTGTATATGTGGTCGGACGACCAGAGCAGCCTGTTAGCGCTTGTGACCGAAGGCGACAAGGGCATTGAGGGCGGCATCGCCACCCTGGGCGCGGACGGCAAGGTACCCGCCGCGCAGATGCCGCAGGACGTCTATGCCGTGCAGGGCTACGACAGCGACATGGACGCTGCGGGCGTCACGGTGTCGGACAGCGAGATAACGGCCAACTACCGCGTGGTGTGGCTGGCCGACGCCGGCGGCACGGGCCGCTTCGCCGCCGAGGCTGTCCCCGCCGCCGTCGGCCAGCCGCTCCATGCCAGGTGGCCGGGCAGCGAGAGAATGTGCGGCGCCAACGGCAAGCCGCGCCCCGGCAAGCTATACATCCGCAAGTCCGACATGGCGATAATGACCGTGGCCGACGGCGGGCAGAAGCTCGAACGGGCGGGCGGCGACGACATCGACGCGATCAAGGGCGTGGCCGGAGGACTTGCGCCTCTCGGCGCCGACGGAAAGGTGCCAGCCGCCTATCTGCCCGCGCAGGACGCCACCATACGCTTCGCCGAGGTGGTGCGCCAGCCCGGCGCCACCATAGACAGCGGCCAGCCCGCAGGCACGTTCACGGTGGTGTGGCTCGACAGCTCGGCGGCGACCGATTACGTGTGGAAGGCTCCGGGCGCCCAGGAGACGCCGCTGGCGGGCCGCTTCGTGGCGCGGGTGCAGAACATCCCCGTGGATCCCGGCCAGGGCGTGGGGCAGGCCGAGAGCGAGAGCGGCGGCGACGTCGGCTCCACCGTCACCTACCACGCCGACTGGGAGGGGCGCTCCGAGGTCTGCAACAGCAACGGCTCACCACTGATCTTCCGCACGTACCTCTGCGCCGCCACGGGGCGCCATTACGACCGCCCCGCCGGCGGCACCGGCCTGCGCTGCATCGCCGCGCCTCCCATGGACGCCAAGAAGGCCCTGTTAGCGGACCTGTGGAACGAGGCAAGCTGCAACGACGGGTGGGGAGGAAACCCGTCCACGCGCACCGTGCACGGCCACTACGACCCCGACACGGACAAGTGGCTCCTAAACAGACTGGCACTGAGCTATGCCGAGGCGATAGCGGTATGGTATGCCGGGACGCCGCGAAACTACGACGCGACGATGTTCTACGGCGGACAGCACATCATACGTACAAACCTGCCTATACGTGTGGACGCATCAAACGGACCCGACTTCTCCAGCGCTTTTCTCGGCTGTACTAATCTGGAAGTGGCATTTATCGGTCCGAGAGTCATAAACGGCAACAACATGTTTCACGGTACCAGTAAACTTAAAAAGGTGATCGGCGAGATGAAGCTGAATGTATCGTCGTGCAATCCGTCCGTGTACATAACGTGTCCCGTGGAGGAAATGAACTTAGGCTGGTGGGGGACGGGCAGCGGCAGCTATAACCTGTCGAACCTGCCGAACCTGAACGCCGCGAGCCTTGAATGGATGATCAGCGGCAACATTGCGGGGGCGTCCGTCCGTCCCGTCACCCTGCACGCCGATGCCTACGCACGCCTGACAGACGACATGCTTGCCCGCGCAGCAGAGAAAAACATCACCTTCATATCAGCCGCATAACACATAATTATCATGGAAATCAACGAAACTACCGTAACGCTGCGGCGCATCACCGCCGCCTCCGGCCACGTCCTGACGCAGGCCGACGACAACACCCCGATCACCGACCGAACCTTCGGCTCGGAGATAACCCTGGCCGCCACCGACGACCCCGCCAACTGGAGGGAAATAACCACAGCCGAGGCCGAGGAGCTGAAACAACGGCAGCTCGAAGCCTATGGGAAAATGTAAGCTGCATGGAACCAATCGACTACCGTAGCGACTTTTCGTTCCTGCTCGAAATCACGGACAAGAAGGGCAACGTGCTGCCGCTGTCCGAGGTGGACTTCGACGGGCAGGCGTACACCGCCGTAAAGCCGGGCTTCGCCTTTGCCCGCAAGGATGGCGAATGCCGCAACTGTGCGATGCGCGGCGACAAGGTGCTAATCATCTGCGACAACCACGGGATGCGTCCGGGCACCATCAAGGTAGACCTGCACGTGCATTATCCCGACGAGCTTTACCCGGACGGGGTACGCACGGAGGTGCTGACCGTGAACACGGACATGCAGCTCTCCAGCGGGTGCGGTTGCAAGCCAGCCGACATCATAGCGGAGGTTACGGCGACAACGCCAACATACATCAAGGGCGGCAGTGCAGTGAAAGCGTTCCGTCTGAGTGATTACTGTGCCCGCGGAATGATTTCATCCGCTTCGCAACCGGGTGTCATTTATTGGTGCGACAGCATTAAATTCCCTCGCAGGGCGGCGATAAAACATTTTACCGAGACTGGCGAAAGGAAATATTTCGAGGTTGATATTACACGGCTTTTAGGTGATAATTTTGATCCTGATAATCTGCCGCCTGCAAATGGCTTTTTCCCGTGGGAATATGAGGTTCGGTACAGAGAAGACGGACGCACATATTTGGTTTATCGCCTTGCGGATGATGTAGGGGAAATGGCTACAATCGGAGAAGCATACAATATACCCGCCCTCCATTATTACCTGGGAGAGAGGCATTTCATGTACATTCATCCTGATGGTCATATTGTGTTGGCCAAAACCGTTCGGCCGGTTAGGGAATATCCGTTTCACCTTCCCGGCGAACTATCCGAATGGGTTATGTTGCCGGGATGGTATCAGCTTCAACGACGTGAGCAGGTGAAGCGAAAAAGGGCTAAAAGAAGGCTTAGGAAATGGTGCAACATCCAGGGGGAGAAAAAAACGCAAAACGCAAGAGCCTTCGGTGGCAAAGGATTATATGACCGCTTGACTGGATTCAAGTGTGGAGTGTTCAGGATGAGGCGTATATCAAATGAGAATAACCCTCGCCGTAGAAGCGAATGGATAACTTTTTCCTTATGGCATGATTATCATGGGCACAAAATAAAAAAGCTCTGAAACGCTCACGCTACGCACGGTAATGCTGGCAAAGGAACGAAACAGAACTTCACTGCAAAGATACAACAAAAATCAATACCGACAAAAATGAACGACCGACATTATGAACACACTCTCTGACATATTCCGCGCACTATTCTCCTGCATCGGGGTGGTGCTCGCCATCTTTGAGCCAACGCTGCCGTACATACTAATATGCACTCTGCTTATCCTCGCCGACTGCTACACCGCATGGCAGCTCGGCAAGAGGGTCAAGAAAGCGCATCCTGATAGGGTCAGGAAGGACAGCCACAAATTCGCATCGTCGCATTTCGGCAAGGTGCTAATCACGCTGCTGAAATCGTACTTCCTGATAATCGTGGCCTACTTCATTCAAAAGAATATCATCGACGGCCTCCCCATAGATTTGACCAAGATTGCAGCCGGGGCAATATGCTTTTGGCAGTTATGGTCAATCCTGGAAAACGAATCAAGCTGTAATGGTGCGAAGTGGGCGAAGACACTGCAAAAGATACTCGTGGATAAGACGGAGCGTCACTTCGACATTGACCTATCGGGGCTTGAATCAAAAGAAGAATAATCACCAAAAACATATAACATCATGACAAAGAAAATCTGCAACGACCGCAAAGGTTACGACAAAATCTTCCATCTCTGCCTGAGCTTCGGCCTGGGCTCCGTGCTGGCAGGGGTGTTCAGCTTCGTGCCGTTTTCGCCGTGGCTGGCCGCGCTCTGCGTGCTGCTGCTGACGCTGGCGGTGGGCATCGGCAAGGAGATCCGCGACAGCCGCAAGCCCGGCGGCCACTTCTGCGTGTGGGACCTGGTCGCCGACTTCATCGGCGCCCTGGCCGCCACCCCCGTGGCCTACTTCGCAAACTATTTCACCGAGTAGTGATGGAACAGCTACCGAAAATCAAGGTCATCATCGACAACAGCCACGGAGACCCGCCGCTGACCGGAGGTAAGCTCAGTCCCGATGGGCGGCTGAAGGAGTACTACTATTGCCGTGAGATTGCGCAGCGTGTGAGCCGTCAGCTGACGCTGCGAGGTATCGACACTATTCTGCTTGTGCCCGAAAAGACGGACACGCCGCCTAAGGAACGCGTGCGCAAGGTAAACGGCTGGGCGCGTAAGCTTGGAGCTGCTAATGTGGTGCTGGTATCGATCCACAACAATGCGGCGGGTGCTGACGGCAAGTGGCATTCGGCACGGGGATTCTCGGTGTTTCTCAGCAAGAACGCCTCGGAGAAGTCTAAGCGCCTTGCCCGCATCTTCACCGACAACGCTACGGCAATGGGCCTGATGGGCAACCGCGCCGTGCCGAAGGAGAAGTACTGGGTGCAGTCGCTTGCGATGACGCGGGACACTGCCTGTCCTGCAGTGCTGACCGAGAACCTGTTCCAGGATAACCGCGAGGACGTGGACTTCCTGCTCTCGGAGGAGGGTAAGCAGGCCATAACCAAGCTGCACGTGGATTCGATAATTCAATACATCAAGAGCTTATGAAGGTGAAACATTTCCTGATGCTGGCCCTGCTGGGCATGGCGCTGATTCTCGCCGGGGCTTTCCTGGGCCGCATGAACAGGCCACCAGGTGAGGCCGTGGTGACGGAAACCACGGAAACGAGGGTGGACACGGTGACGGACGAGGCGCCGGCGCCGCACTCGGAGATAACTATGGGCACGTATCGCTGCACGGTGCCTGTGTATCGCTTCATCGGCGGCGCGGGAGGCATTGCCCGACCATGCGCGGCTGTTGACTGTGATTCGGCTGTTGCGCTTGCAGAAGATAAGGCCGTGCCGATGGTAGGCCGGGACAGCGCCATTGTTCAGCTGCCGATGATTCAGAGATATTATGGAGACAGCACATACGAGGCATGGGTGAGCGGACCCGTCAACCCGCGCCTTGACAGCATACGGGTGTTTGCCAGGACCACGACCGTGACGCGCCGCGAATGGAAGCCTCCCAAGCGCTGGCACGTGGGCGTTACAGCCGGATACGGCTACGGCCCGAAAGGCTTGCAGCCGTATGTGGGAGTGGGTATAACGTATTCTGTGTTTAGCTTTTGAGTATATCTGATTGATGATGGCTGCTCGCGAAGAGTGGCCATCCTTTTATCTTGCAATAGTCATAAATTTTTCAAGAAATATATTGTAAAACATATAAATTTGCGCAATATTTGCGCATTTTAAAAGAGAGCAGCTACGTGCCGTTGGTGAGGCTAAAGGTTGCACTCTCATAC
>ENA-UEQO01000280-UEQO01000280.1-human-gut-metagenome-genome-assembly--contig:-NODE-280-length-59078-cov-22.558889_pt1 | contig 59078 bp, 42 predicted proteins | sample MGYA00242938_ERZ507940 | MGnify/ENA primary metagenome ERZ507940 (study PRJEB26167, sample SAMN06115517) | human gut metagenome | host: Homo sapiens | place: China:Chongqing | collected 2014-12-03... | reverse complement strand
CCGCCCGTATCGACAAGCTATGGCGGAAGGTAGACTGGAACTTCTACCGCCAGGGTGACCAAAACGTGCTCTACTGGCATTGGAGCCCCGAATACGGTTGGGAGATGGACTTCCCCGTACACGGCTACAACGAATGCCTCATCATGTACATCCTTGCCGCCGCCTCGCCTACGCATGGCGTGCCTGCCGCCGTATACCACGAAGGCTGGGCGCAGAACGGCGCCATCGTCAGCCCGCATAAGGTAGAGGGCATCGAACTGCATCTGCGGTATCAGGGCACGGAAGCCGGTCCTCTGTTCTGGGCGCAATACTCGTTCCTGGGACTCGACCCCAACGGGCTGAAAGACGAGTATTGCCCCGGTTACTTCGGCGAAATGCGTAACCTCACGCTTGTGAACCGCGCCTACTGCATCCGTAACCCCAAACATTACAAAGGCTTCGGACCGGACTGCTGGGGACTGACCGCCAGCTACTCCACAGACGGGTATGCCGCCCACTCGCCCAACGAGCGCGACGACCGGGGAGTCATCGCTCCCACCGCCGCCCTTTCGTCCATCGTATATACACCGGAGTATTCGTTGCAAGTGATGCGCCACCTTTACGACATGGGCGACAAAGTGTTTGGCCCTTACGGATTCTACGACGCTTTCAGCGAAACGGACAACTGGTATCCGCAACGTTATCTTGCCATCGACCAGGGGCCGATAGCCGTCATGATTGAGAATTACCGCAGCGGACTGCTCTGGAAACTCTTCATGAGCCATCCGGACGTACAGCAGGGATTGCGGAAGTTAGGATTCCAATTGAGTTCTGACACCCCCATTTCCGCTTCATAGCCGGGATTGCGATCCTACTGAACGCTATTGCCGCCTCCACCGCCCTTTACATCATCATTGCTGATGGAACGGGCGGCTTTCTTAACGCTGGCTTTCAGCTCACCGATACGGTAACTGACACTGATGCCGAAGCGCTGGCGGCTGTACTTGCTCCAGCTCTCCTGCGTAAAACCAACGCCTTCGAGCGTATTGGTATTGTCCATATACTTCTTAAAGAAGTTGCTGGCAAAAGCAGAGAGGGTCAGACGTTTGTCGAAGAAAGACTTGTTTACGCTCAAGCCGTAATCGAAGTAACTGCTTCCTTTACCCTGTAACATCACCCAGGGAGTCTGGCCGAACACGTTCAGACTGATGCGCCAGTCATGGGGCAGGGTTTGTTGCGCACCCCCGTAGGCAAAAAGATTCCAACCGTCGTTTTTAAGGCCGTTGGCTCCTTCCATATATGAATAGTTACCGTAGATATTGGCATAGATACGGGTATTGGATGTAGCATTCCAGTTGATATAACCGCTAAGACTCGCATTCTTGGTTTTTCCTATGTTCTGATAAGTGGAGTAAAGCACCTCTTTGCCGGTAGTCTCTTTCAAACCCTCAATCTCGGTATCGGGAACCATTTCGGAGATTTGCTCGATGCTGTTGTTGGTAAACGAATAGCGGAGCGATAGGTTGACATTGAACTTCTGTGTAAAATTGCTGTAGCTCAGATTGAAGGCATGGCTTTTCTCACTATCCAGATTGGGGTTGCCTTGCGTGATATTGGTAGGATTACTGTCATTCAGGTAGGGATTCAGGTACCAGATGCCCGGACGGTAGATACGCATGTTATAACCCAAACGCAAGTTGGACATATCCGTCAGCTTCCAGCCGATGCTGGCGGAAGGAACTACATCGTCGAAATCCTTCTTGAAGTTATCGCCTTTGCCTAAAAGATACTTCACATTCTGTATGGTATGCTCGTAACGTACGCCCAGCCTGCCGGAGAGCTTCTTCACTTTCAAGGAATAACCGGCATAGGCAGCCAGAATATCATTCAGGTGTTTGTAGTGGGAACTATGGTCTTCATCGAATTCATAATCGGTCTGCTGCCCTGCGGCGCGCTGAAAACGGTCGTCCTCGGCAGTATTGTTGCGAAGGATGTATTTAACTCCGGTTTCTACTGTATGCATCTTGCCGATGGGAGTCGTATAATCTGCCTGTAAGGTGTGCTCCGTAGTGCTTTGCGAACCGTCATTATGCTGGTCGAGCATGCGCTTCATAAAGTCCTGCCAGTCCGGGGCCACATTGTCCATATCATACTCATAACCGGAATAGGAATCCGAGGTCTGCGGGCGGGTATTAATCTTATACGAGAACGTGAGCATGCGTTCCTTTACGGGAAACAGACGCTGGTAGTCGATACCTCCGTCAATGGAATACCAGGAACTTTTACTGTGACTATTGGAGACATAGCTGTACAGTTCGTTGGCAGTACCGGGGAAGGTGGCCAGCGTATTGGTCTCCCCGTCGCTCTTGTTCTTGCCGCCCCAAAGCCCGAAGGACATGGTTACCAGCCGCAATGTGTCGATTTCATAGCTGGCTTCCATACTACCTGACTGGAAAGAACCGTCTCCCTTGCTTGTCCCGCTGTAATCCAGGTTGGACGAACTGCTGTCCGTTTCGCCGACGGTACGCCGATTGCCGCCGGAGTAGCTGCGGGGCTGGTTGTTATAGTTGTAATTATAACGGGCGCTGAAAGTCAGTTTGCCGCTTTTTATCGTACCGAATACACCCCCACCGGCGCCACGGTTACTGACATTGCCGCTGAACGTAGCCGTATACCCTTCCAGTCCGCCGCCTACGGTAACAATGTTCAGGATACCCCCGACACCTTCCGCATCGTACTTTGCACTGGGATTGGTAATTACCTCTATGTGCTTGATGGAGTTGGCGGGCATACTTTTCAGGACTTCCGTAGGATTATTACTCATCATGTTGTTGGGCTTGCCGTTGACATACACCTTGAAACTGCTACTGCCGTTCACCTTGATGTTGTCTTCTCCGTCCACCGTTACAAGGGGTACTTTGCGCAGCATCTCAAGAACAGAGTTCGACTTGGAATCGGGGTCGTCCTGCACGTTATATTCTATCTTGTCGATATCTGCCTTTACCAACGGCTTCTGGGCTACAATCTCCACCTGTCCCAACTCATTGGAAGCATCTGTAATATACATGGTACCGAAGTCCACCGACTTTTCTCCCGGTTTTACGGAGAAGTTCTTCACAATACTGTTCCGTCCCACCGAAGAAATTGTCATAATGAAGTTGCCTTTATTACCGGGTACTTTCTCCTGGAAGTGTCCCTTCATATCCGTCACCAGCATTTTCAACGCATGTTCCGGCGCTTCTTTCTTGACTATTTTGATTGTAGCGTACGGCTCGCCTTCTTTAGTAAGAGAATCGAGTAAGATACCCTTAATCTGAAAGGAAGAGTTTGCCGCATTCTGTGCAGTTGCCCAAACGGGTATTAACAATACCGCCAGCAACATGGCCCATCTGTTTTTCATGGTGTTTCCCTGTTTAAATCTATACCTTGTCTGTTTTTTCGTAGCAGATAGTGTCTACTGTCACAACGAATTAGGCAAAAATAGGGCATTCTTCGGCATTTATCGGAACACCGGAGTTAAAAAAAGCGAAAAGCACATTGATTTACAGAAAGTAGAAAAACAACAGCAGGAACACATTGGCGGCAATGTTGCTTACTATCGCCTGCATGCTGCAAGCTGTTATGCATCACTCTGTATAGGGTACAATACTTATTCCTGAAATTCGGTCTCAACAGACTAAAAGACGAATATTTCCCCTGTTACTTCGGCAAAATACACAATCTGATACTTGTAAACCGCGTCTACTGCATCCGTTCTCAAAAGCACTACAAAGATTTCAGCTCTTTATGGGTTCCGTACCATTTTCAGCAAAACGGACAACTAATATCTACAATGTTATCTCGTCATAAACCAAAGCCCGATAACCATAATAATTGAGCATTATTGTAGAGGGCTGTTATGAAAGCTCATTATGAACCATCCAAACACGGCAGGAGTTACGGAAATCAGAATTCACACCTATCAAACAAAAATACGTAACCCAAACTAAATAAAAACACTCTCCCTAACTTTCCATACCAAGATATAATTTTACTTAGAACTGAATGACTTTTAACATAAACAGCACTTAACGTCCATTCTCATCACTGACTTCGATACTCTTTAGGTGACCCTCCATATTGTTTGAAAAACTCTCGATAAAAATAAGATTTATTGGAGAAACCACATTTAAACATAATCTCTGATACAGTTAGCCTTGTAGTCCTCAATAATTTAGCCGCATGTTCCAATCTAATACTACGGATGAACTCACTCGGAGTCTTATCCATTATCTCTTTAAACTTACGATAGAGAGTAGCCTTACTCACACCTACAAAATCGGCAATGGTAGAAGGACTGAGTGATTCATCGTCAATGTTACTCTGAATAAAGTCTGTCACAGTATGTATCAACTCTTCATCCTCAGGATGGAGTACAATGCCGTTCCTCACTTTGATGGACGATAAACTGGAATTAAAATAATCTTTCAACAATGTCTGCCTAGACAGTAGATTCTCAATAGTAGATATTATCTGTTTAGGGTGAAAAGGTTTAGTAATATAAGCATCAGCACCATGCTTGAAAGCATTTATTTGGTCTTCTACAGAAGCCTTTGCCGAGACTCCAATGATTGGGATATAACTTGTCTTGAGTTCTGACTTAAGTTTATTTATCAGTGTCAGTCCATCCATATTAGGCATCATTATATCGCTAATGATAATATCAGGATGATTATGCTCTATTTCACTTAAGGCTTCAATACCATCTCGGGTCACGCGCACAGTGTACTCAAAGAGAATATCACATAACAGTTCACAAATATTCTTCTCATCTTCAACAACCAATACTACAATTTCCTTATGAATCTTTGAAAGCTCTGCTTTCACCTCTTCTTGAGGTACAGTATCATCCTCATCCAGCGCAGAGACCTGTAAACTATCAGATGACAATGAAGGAATCATTACGGAGAATTCCACATACTTCCCCAATTCGCTACTTACGCTTATCTCACCTCCAAGTAGTTCAACGAGTTGTTTAGTGAGGTTCAAACCTATACCATTACTAACTGAATTACCAAACTTTGCAACATCAAATATCTTGTACTTGTCAAATACTTCCGCCATTTGCTGCTCCGTCAATCCTTTACCTGAATTACGAATCAATAGATGTAATGTACTGTCTGGATCATCCTGCGAAAGCATGACCTTGATGTAGCCATTACGCGGTGTATATTTAAAAGCATTGGACAGTAAGTTGAATATAATCTTCTCCAAAGCATTAGAATCCGAATATATTTTTGCCACGTTTTGCATCACTATCTTAAAATCAATCTTATTATCCCGAAGAATATCAATATAATTATCTGAAGCATATTCCACGAGTGTCTTTACATCTATATACTTCGGATGCAAACTCATATTCCCTGAAGCTTTGCGAAATTCCATGAGTTCACTAATTAACTTCTGCATCCGTTCCGCATTATTCTTGATTATCTGTAAATATTTCCTTGTATTCTCATCGAATCCATACTGTTCCAACAAATGTTGAGCTGGAGTGTAAATCAAGGTTAAGGGAGTAAAGAATTCATGAGCAACATTAGTAAAGAAATTAAGCTTTGATTCATAGTTTTTCTGTTCATGTTCCCTTTCTACGCGAGCAATAAGAACCTGACGACTAAGGCGAATGCGATTCTTCACTACCGATTTTACAATACAAAAGATGATGACAATCAATACTCCATAGATAGTTAAAGCCGGCACGCTAAGCCACCATGGATAACCAACTTTAATCGTCAGGCGATAGATATGATTCCCCCAAACTCTGTCACCATTAGTACATTTTACTTCCAAATGATAATTACCGGAGGGTAGATGAGTAAAAATGAGACTAGGATTATTTCCCATCTCCACCCAATCATCAGAATGGTTCTTCAAACGATAAGCGTATTCACAATTCTCGTTATTTATAAAATCTTTAGCTATGAAATTAAACGATACAAAACGCTCTTCATAACCTAATTTTAGGATACCTTTCTCTATACGTTTGTTAATATCTTGCAGTGTATTATATATCTTTAGAGTATTCAAAGTAAGAAGTGGATTAAAATCCCTTTTATGTATATTTTGGGGATTGAAATAATTAAGACCACTCACTCCACCAAAGTACAGATAATTACGCCTATCTTTTAAAAAAGCTCCATCAGAAAATTCATCATTCTGCAAGCCATCGTTCAGAGTGTAATTATCGATCTTACCATTAGTGATATTCAAGCAAGAGAGACCTTGATTAGTGCTTATCCAAATATTATTCTTTGAATCTTTTAATATCCCATGAACAGTTTTGTTAGTCAAAGTCCCATCAACGTACTTAGTCAAAGTGAAGTCGTTGTTACAACCTTGTAACTTATTAAGTCCATAGCTGGTTCCTATCCAAGTGTCCGAATGATCTTGAAACAAACAAAGTATATCACTATTAGTAAGTAGAATACGACTATCAATATCTTCCAAAGTCTTGATAGCATTGTTTTTTAAGTTAATCCAATGCAATCCCCCACCACGAGTTCCAAACCATAATGCCTGGTTTTCAGGATCGGACGCAATAGCATAAACTACATCGTTACTCAGTGAAATACTTTTATCTGATGAATTGTACTGACGGAAGCCTTTTACCCTATATCTACCCTGCTCCTTAGAAATCTCCATCTTTATCAGCCCATAACCTGAGGTGCCTATCCACATTAATGAATCGTTGTTAGTAAAAAAGATGTTGTATACCGCTTTAAACATTGGATATTTATCTGGTATGTCCAGCCTATTAAGTCGTCCGGTAACCGCATCCAAAATATTAATACCTACACCTTCCGTTCCAATAAAAATATCATTGGCTCTATTCTTCCTCAAGGCATAAACAGAATTAGATATTAGCCCTTGAGATTCATCTAAATAATCACGTATTGTCTTAGTATCAGGATTTAACAGTTTTATTCCATTTCCTTTTGTTCCAACAAGGATATTACCGATAGTATCTTCACAAAAACATCTTACAGGATGAGTAGTATGAATTGTCTGAAACAATGAGTCATAATGATAAAATTGTATCAATCCTTGCCCATCCGTACCTATCCATAAGATATTTTGGCTACCAAGATAAAGAGTAAATACAGATAACTGATTAGGCAATTCATCCAGATAAGTATGAGTATCAGATTTTAGATCGTAAAGAATACACCCACCTTCTATAAAACTGATGTACATCACATCACCAGATAAAAGGACTTGAGATACAGGCTTACTTATGCTAAGCCGAATAGAATGAGAAACTGTAAAGTCATGATTCAGTATGAAAAGTCTGTTCTTCCCGTTCAAAACAAATCGACCGCCACTCTGAAACAAGCTATTCACTGGACCATCCATGCCAATAGACAGCAATTTATCCTTCTTTCCCTCCTTAATAAATTGCCTATAAGAAATATGAGCAATAGTACCGTCTTCCAAAAGAAAAAGCAAATTATCCAATTTATCTATGGAGAAATCTTTCACCTCAGTTACAAAATCAGTTTTGACAAAATTGAATTCATCAATAGAATCATCATATATAAAGAAGCCCACTCCCTTTACAAAACAAACAATTTCACTTCCAGCACTCTGTGCAAGAATAAATGATTTTTCCTGGTAGGGAATCTTGTTATCTTTCCTCAAATAATACCTTGTAATCTGATAGGTTTGCTTGTCCAAACGATTAATGCCATTGTCTGTAGCTATCCATAAACTGTTTTTTCGTTCAATTATCTGACGAATAATATTATTGCTTATAGAGTTCGGATCACTTTTACTATACCTAAACGTTGTGATTTCTCTCCCATTGTACGCATTCAGTCCATCCCATGTTCCTATCCACATTGTATTCTCGGAGTCTTCCAAAATACAGTTTACCGAATTATTCGTCAGCCCATTTATATTAGAGATATATCTCACCACATTAGAAGCATATAGATTCTCAGAGGTAAAAAATAAAATAAGTAGAAAATGAATTATTTGTGTAAATAAAGATGTTTTCATGTATAATATTCCTGTTTAAGCATTTAGGATAAAATGCAAATATATACATTTCTCCAATAACAACGAGTATTATGATCCTACAAAGGCTAAATGAAGATATTTATTCCTTCTAGTACTGTACCCTTAAAAGATTATCTATCCTTGACAACGAATAACCCCTAGAAGGAATAAGATTACACAGATTCGTCCTATATGTAATCTGCATCTAAATGACAACTAATCCACTTCTGTTCTTTTTAGCAAACAAGAATCAACAGACTGTATTAATTATTCGTTAATGCTGCTTCAAGACATACTTAAAATATCCCGGGTCTTGTAATGGTGAGCGCATACCGGCAACTTCCAATGCTCTGAGAACAAAAACATTCCAAGAAAAAACCCTTGTGCTAGGCCACCAACAGCCGGATACGCTTAAATCATAAGGCAAAAACTCATGGCTAAAAGGCTCATCCGGATGAAGCGTGATCTCTACGGTAAGTCGGTCTTTGATTCGTTTTTTAGCATCCTTCCATCCATGTTTCAATCCAGCTACATATCCGCAAACCTCTTCACGCATCCAACTGCCAGCATTATAATAGATACCATTATCCCAAAACATATTGGGTGAAAAAGGTTTGTTCTCCATAGTGAAAAAAGTATCTTTTTCATGGAAAATCAACGGTGAATATCCATTCTTTACAGGAACTTTATCCAGGGTTTTGACAACCATCTCTGACGTCAGTATAGGTTTATCAAATAGCCACCACGATACAAACTCCGGCAATAGAGAATTGAATGTAATAGAATAAGGATATTTACGATTATCGATCAGATATCCTCTCTTCTTGTCATAGAAAGCCCTATATTCCTGATTAGCTTTCTCCACATATTTTTGAGAAACAGGAAGTCCTAGTTCCTTCGCTACTTGGAGAGTAACGGCAAACATCCCCTGATTAACAGCCAAGTCGGATGTCTTATCCGGATATTCCACCACATCATTCTGTCCCAATACAAACTCTGCAGCACAAATACCGTCTCCATCAGGGTCGTACTCATTGATACAAAAATTGAAAGCTTTCTTTATCTTATCCATAGGAATGGGTGTCCCATATAACCGATGATTAACCAAAGCAAACCATAAGAATTCAAGCGTGGCATCATTACCCTTTACTTCCCTACTTCCCATGCAAGGAGTAATAATAGTACCGATAGCTCCTCGTACATCTTGTGTTGCTGCCCAAGCATCAAATATTTCCTCAGAAGCATCTTTATCATATACTCCCATAAGACTCCAGAAAGAATCTCTATTATACATGTCAGGAGCATAATTAATACTTGGAACATTCAAGGGAGTAAAATTGTTTCGACTTGTAATCCACATCAGCATCTGATAACAAGCATACAAGCACTTCTCTTCCGTAGTACCCTTAAAGCCCAGTCCATCCGCCAAATAGACTTGAGATGTTAAACGAAGATCATGTAAAGTAGGCTGAGCCGGTGTGGCAAAAATGAAGACTCTCTTAACCTCTTTCTTATTCTGTTTCAAACAGTGATAGGCATAGTTATGAGCATCTGAACGGATGACTTCCAAATCTGTTATTTCCAAATTAAAGTCACTTCCTTTCTGTAAGGAAGAAGCTGCAATCAACAGGTAAGTAAGCTCCTGCTCTGTGTTTGCTATAAAAACTGTTTCTTCTTGCTGCACCCAATCTGCTGCAGAAGAAGGCATATCCGTTTGATAATGCAGTCCTGCAACATCTATACTGCCCGTTCCTTCGCCTTTCCACAACTTCACTGTGATGGGATTTGCAGAGCGATGTTTAAAACGAATTGTATAAAAACCATCAGACAATTTATAAGGGATACGTACACCAGATATTTCACTTTGCACCGAATTTCCTTTCACAGTAAACACATTCCCGTTCCTTTCCAAACTGGCACCTGCATAAGATTTCCATTTCTGTATTTCAGGAACTGGGTAAAAGCAAGTATTCACCGGATGATTAAAATCGGATACTTCACCGAAAGTGAATTTCACGGAATAATCTCCTTTTTGACGCTGTCTTTCATCGGCAATCCTGATAAGATTAGCATCACAAATTTCGCGTATCGCTCTAAAACCGATTTCCCCCTGTTTAGACGGACGGCGGCGGATATTGCGTGTCCACAGATTTTTATCACCAGCATCAGTCAGCAGCCCTACAGCCAATGTATCGTTCAACATATATCCTGCTGCCGGATAGGTTTCATGGGCTACCCCGCCCATATTCTCATTATCATCAAAGCTCCAAAAAGTAGAAGGCTTATCGGCAGCAGTTATGGATGTACCAACTGAATAATATAATAAAGAAAGATTATTCTGTTGTAACTCTATTCGCTTACTGACCAATTGTGAACTAACAACCTCATAAATCACATTAACCGACAAGTCTGCCTCCAACTTCTTTAAATACACATTTCCTGAAAGTACCACTTTTCGCTCCGACTGTTCCACCGAAGTCGCTTTCCACCCTTTCAAGGTCTCTCTGACAGAGTAATCTTCATTATCAAAATATAAATCCAACTCTCCGGCTTTACCTTGCTCCATTATCAATTGGGAACCATAATAGATATTCACATAATATCCTTGGTTCTTATTTCCCAACACATGTAACTTCATCTCGTCAGCGAATCCCTGCACACAAAAAATAGCCAACAAAAATACAAGGCATATAAAATGCTTACTCATAGTATATCTAAATTATAGAGGATGTGTCAAAAATAAATTAGCTATCATTGGAGCATTCTTCAGAAACAGATGATACAAATCAAATATAAAAACAGATCCGGATAATCCCTGTTAATTTTTCCTTCATCGGAAACAGCAACTCACAAGTGATAAAACACTAAAAATTCAACACATCCTCAAGAATAATTAATAACCAGGATTCTGAATCAACTTGCCACCAGACTTATCTATATCTTTTTGAGGAATCGGGAACAAATAGTTACGATCCGTAAAAGCCTGGCCATTAGCGTTAAGCACTTCCTTTGCAATGCCCCAACGTTTCAGGTCTCTAAAGCGATGAGACTCCAATCCAAGTTCCACGCGACGTTCGTGTATCAACCATTCCCATGCTTGTTCTTTGGAACCAAGCCTATCTCTATCGGGTAATGTTCCAGCAGGAGCTTTCGTCTCCCCATCAACCCCCACAGTATTTCTTGCCCTTTCTCTGACCTCATTGATAATATCAATAGCATCGGATACCTTACCTGTTTCAATCAAAGCTTCGGCCTTCCATAACATCACATCTGCATAACGGATATACACTTTATTACTTGGGGCATCATCATAACCTTGGTTCTTATTGGATAAATCACCCAAAATTTTATACACCAATTGCTTTTCAACATCAACGGTCAAATTCAAACGTGGGTCATTCGGTTCAAACTCCTTAATAAAACTCTTAGAAGGTGCAAAGAAGCCCCAACCCAGCAAAGCACACAACCCGTTACCTTGCGCCGGAATCATCTTCTCCTTATGATCGTAAGCAAAAATAACCTCATTATCGGTGAACTCATGATACTGGCTAAATGAGTCAAAATAATTACTGTTCAAACGATAAAAGCCTTTATCTTCAAGTTCTTTAATAGCACTTAGTACTCCCGGATAATCCTTTCTATATAATGCCACCTTAGCCTGCATTGCTAAAACAGCTCCCAAAGAGACCCTCCAAGGCTCACTTTCTGATGAGAACTTCGTAAGTGGCAAATTTCCTTTTGCATCTTCCAAATCATTCATAATCTGTTCCCAAACTATTTCTTTGTCCGTTCTCTCAGATACCTTATATGCATCCTCAAAATCTTTAATAGGAGCTATCAAAAAAGGAACATCACCAAAGTTCGTAACAAGATCGAAATAATAGAAGGCACGTAGAAAATAAGTTTCACCCAACAAACGCTTTCTTAATGAAGCATCCATCCCAACAGTCTCTATAATTTTATCATCCATCAGATAGCTTAAAGCTAAATTTGCTCTAGAAACACCCTCATATTGATAACTCCAGAAACCGTTGAATGCAGTGTTAGAAGCTATATATGAGTAGTTCTGAATTTCATCCATCCAAGGCTGGTCGCCATCTGGATTCCATTTCTTCAAAGCGTCATCCGAAGCTAAATCATAAACAACAAAATCATTACGAGTCACAGTACCGTCATCCCATGCCCAATCTCCCAGCAAATTCAAAGTACTCGCAAGCATCTGATAAGTAGAGTTTACTGAATATTGAACACTTGTAAGCGTAGGATTTGTATTTACATTATCCGGTGTTAATAATCCTATCGGATCTTTATGTAAATAATCATCACAACTTGTCACAAACAAAAGACTTATCACACTAAACAAAGTTATATGTATCTTTTTCATTAGTCTAATCTTTAACAGTTTAAAATTTAACATTTACACCAAACAAGAATGATCTTGCTTGGGGATAAGTTCCATAATCTATTAGGTCCGTAGATTCAGGATCCAGACCTGAGTATGAAGTTACGGTAAACAAATTCTCTGCCGACACATATATTTTCAAATCGGATATAGGTGAATTGATTTTCTTCAGCAATTTTGCAAAAGAATAGCCTAGCTCAACATTTTTTAATCTAAAGAAAGAAGCATCCTCTACAAATATGCTTGATATTCTGCTTCCCCCATTGTCCGTAAAACTTGGACGAGGAATCGAATTACTTGTCCCTTCTCCATGCCAGTAACCCAACATCTCTGTTGTATGATTGAATGGGCGCGTATCATAATTCAAAATTTTCTTCAAATCATTAAAATGTTGCACATCTTGCACTCCATGAAACAACATAGAAAAATTAAACCCTTTATACTCTCCATTCAGAGTAAATCCGTAAGTAAACCTAGGAATCGGGCTACCTAGAAAATCGCGGTCATTGTCATCTATCTTTCCATTATTATCTAAATCTTTGAAACGAATATCTCCAGGCTGCACCGTAGGATTGTCTGTTGCATAAAGTTGTTCATTAATTTCTGCCTCATTTTGATAAATACCTTCCATCACAAAACCATAATAAGCATTCAATGGCTGACCTACTGTTGTACGGGTAACCTTGCCATCAATATTAGGCAAATTAGGATGTAATTTTAGTACCTTATTGTCTAAAGTAGCAATGTTGCCATTAATACTATAATTAAAATCACCCACTTTATCCCTATATGTCAATGATAGTTCAAAACCTTTATTACGCACAGTACCAGCATTCACTATTGTAGGAGATACACTACCTACATAAGAAGGCAATGAAATTGGTAACAATATATCTGATGTTGTTTTCATAAAGTAGTCGGCAGACAAATATAACTTGTTTCTCAATATTCCTAAATCAACACCAACATTCCACTGTTCTGATGTTTCCCATTTCAAATCGGGATTGCCATAACGGGAAATAACATATTTATCACCATCTTTCTTTAATAAAGTCATAAAGGTATAGTTATCAATCTCTTGATTCCCCAACTGTCCCCAACTACCTCTCAACTTCAAATCTGATAACCACGATATATTTTTCAGAAACTTTTCTTCAGACATTTTCCATCCAGCCGACACTGAAGGAAAAAATCCCCAAGCATGATTACTTGCAAACCGGGAAGAAGCATCTGCACGAAAATTTCCAGTTATCATATAGCGGTTATCATATACATAAGTAGCAGAGGCGAAAACAGACATCAATGCCCACTCTGAGCCTGAGCCACTATTCCATATATCAGACTCTGTTCCACCAAAATCAAGATATCTGAAAGTATCATTAGTATAATCATAACGTTGCCGAGAAGCTCCTATAGATGATTCATAATTGGAAATAAATTCAGTACCCGCTACAGCATTAATATTATGCCTTTCAAATTGTTTTGCATAACTTAGTGTATTATTCCAAGTCAATGTGAAACTTTCACCACGTGATTCATCAAGGTTACTCGGTCTGTTTTGTCTACCCAAACCTTTATCCACATCCGAACCGCTGCCATCATCGTCACCAAAATTCTGATTGAAAGCCTTATTGTGATAAAGATTCAAATCAATACCCAAATTAGTCTTGAACTTTAAAGAATGATCTTGCAAAAACTCGTATTCTGCAAAAACATTACCAAATGTTGTGTACTGCGAACGTTTATCATCTGTATAATAAGCTAAAGCAATAGGATTAGACGTCCATTCATATTTGCTACTTTCCCAACCGCCGTTTCGATCGTTATTCTTATAAAAAGGCAAGTCCGTAAAAGGATCATTAGCTTTATAAGTAGGATCATTCACATCTTTATAAACACTTAACACTGACGGACGCAACATAGCATGTCTGATAATACCCGGCGCATCACCTTTTGAGTTTAATTTATCCTGAATTGAATAAGTCAATTGTACATTAGCTCCTATATTGAGTCTGTCATAATACTTTGCATTTATATTTGAGCGCAAACTAAAGCGACGATATCTATCATTATCATATACCACAATACCATCTTGAGAAATATATCCAGCAGAAAGCAAATAGTTTACACCTTTCGAACCTCCACTCATAGTTGCTTGAATATTATGAGTCTGTCCTAAAGTAAATAGTTCATCTAACCAATCAGTATCGGCAAGATCTGTCCTTTTTTTATCAATAGTATAAGGATTTGAGCCTTCATAACCGGCATTATTCCATGCTATTTCCTGCACATCCATATATTGTTGAGTATTCAGCATCCTGGGTAGATTCGCAACCTTCTGTATTCCATAATAATAATTCAGTTCTAAATGTCCTTTTCCCACTTCACCTTCTTTAGTCGTAATCACAACTACACCGCCAGAAGCACGTGAACCATAAACAGCAGCCGCAGAAGCATCCTTTAGTACTGTAATTGAGCTAATATCAGACGGATTCAAAAAAGTCATGGTTCTTGATGGTACTCCGTCAATGATGTACAGAGGGCTATTATTACCGATAGTGCCCTCTCCACGAATCAACATGGAGATGTCATCACCCGGTGCACCTGTACTTTGGGTTATCTGCACACCGGCAACCTGACCTTGGAGAGCTTGAGACACTGTGGCAACCCGACGCTTCTCCATATCATCCATATTCACTGGTGCAATAGCTCCTGTAAGAGAAGACTTTTTTTGTGCAGAATACCCCACAACAACCACTTCCTCTAGATTTTGCGTATCTTCTTTCAACACAACTCTGATATTTTCCTCTTGTTTAACTACATAGTCCACAGAGGCATAGCCTATATAAGAGAATTGAATTAAATCATTTTGCTTACCCGAAAGGCTAAAGCTGCCATCTATGGCAGTAATAGTTCCCTCTCCTGTAGTTTTATTCAAGACGCTTACTCCAATCAAAGTCTCTCCAAGTTCATCTACAACGGTTCCAACCAACATTTTATTTTGGGCAATGACTCCCTGGAATAAAAACAAGCAAAGCATAGTCAGGCAAAATTGCCGTACCCTAGACTTACTCGAAAACAAATTAAATTTCATAATACTTCAATTATTAGTTTTACAATAGGTTTTATTTATATGCAATTATATTCTCTTTATTGGCAATAATCTTACCATCTTGTAGCTCCAATACCGTACCTTGAGGAAGTTCTACGATAACTCTTGCATCATTAGCCGGAATCTCAATCAAGCCACTTTCATTCACATTTCTAGCAACATACTTTTTTGCAACAATATCAAACAGGTCACATTCTTGTGATGCCCGATAAGTAATAGTTTTAGCCTCTTTATAGGGATTATAATAAAGGTAAACCGGATAAGGCTTATCCACATAAAAATCAGTAGCATTACAATCCAACTGAAGAATACCTTCTACATCGGTTTTTGTTATAATTGCTCCCAAAATACCAACCGGAGAAGAGCTATATACGCTAAACATACTTTCAGCAGGGTTACCTTCTATCCATTTAGGACCATCGCCAATCGCAACCGGACTAACCCCTTTCAAAGATTCCTTACCATAATCATCCGCCTTTCTCAGGCCTTCATACGACACATGGTTATTTGTAATATTTTTCAGTTCCGGAGCCCATTGATGCTTTTCATCAATATCACCCGGATAAAACAGACGGCATGCACTTGAGTTGTTTAGCATCCACTTACCGATAGCTTTTGCATATTCGGGTTGGTACTTAACTAATGGAATGAAAGGCCATGCCGGTTTGATACTATTCATAAGAAACGCATATCCACCACCATCTGTTATACTCCCTTGTAATCCACTTACATCATAATCTCCCCACTTTCCTACTATAATTCCCCAGCCAGTACGTCCAGAAGAACTTTGACAGCCATTAAACACCCAATCAAAGAGTTTAGATACATTATAATTTGTCCCTTCTGTAGCATTTAAATAAGCTGCAACATATACACCTAAAGGCAAAAGAGCTTCATAAAAACGGCTTTCTTTCTGAGAAATTAGTGCTTCCAAGGCACTCTTACAATGTTCCAAATAGCGTGGATCACCAAATTTATGATAAGCACATAAAAGCACATAGGCATGTCCACCTGCTGCATCCTGCTGCATGGGAATATGATTAACATAGCCTTTTAAATTTTTATAATCAAAGTATGAATAGTCATAATTTCCATTTAATACAGAATCTGCTTTTACAAACTGTTCAGCAATGCTTCTTTGTATCCTCTCAGCTCCATCTACATTTGGAAATACGTCACATACAGCATAATACAAAGCGTTAGGAAGTACATCATACCACCAGTCACGTCCATAGCCACCACCCAAGTTAGCGACTGCCGGATTCGTGTTGTTCATCATTATATTCCATCCATTATCCGAATTGAAGTAGTTTTGAACCATCTTTACATAATTGTATCCATCCTGATTGGTTTTATCAATGCCTACCAAACCGGCACCTAAAATAGCAGCCAATGAATTCAAACTTTCATGAAACTCTCCATTATTTGCATCTTTCCCCTGTCGGATATCTTTAATAGCTGTATATAAACCAAAAGTAGTCTGATCAATATTCCGACGGGCATCATCCAACCAAATCAATGGACCGACTTCACTCTTATTGTTCCAATCGAAAATGAAGCGGTCATAATCTTTTGCTTTCTGTCGCCAATCTAACATCTTATAAGTTTCCGGAATATCAGGCATAGAGTCTACTCTATTAATAGAAACCTGCACAATCTTCTCTCCGAAGTTATCTTTTCCACTAGAGCAAGAGACCAATAGGCCAACAATAATAAAGGTATAAAAACTTTTACTTATCATTTTCATGTTCGATAATATTAGTTTGGTTAATAATATTTTTAGCTAAAGGGTATGCTATTAACTGCAATCCTGCAACAATAATCAATGCATACTTCAGAGCAAAATCCTGTGAAATGCTATATGAAAGAAATATAAATAACAGTAATCCAAACGCCCTTCCCAAAAACAGTCCGAATTCATGGCTCAAGATATATGCATATTCATTTCTATGCTCAATCTTTGCAACAACATCAATGGTTCTCATCATAATAGGGAAATAAGCTAAATCAAACAAAGGCTGAAAAACCACCTTACAAAGAACAAAAATAATAACTCCTACAACCGAAAAAAGAATGCCATTCCACAGGGTGCCAATAAAAAAGAGTATTAACCCACCTACAAATATCTTCAAACGGTCTTTCGGATGAGCTATGCGTCCTAATATATAAACCAAAATTGCTGTCAGCGCCCCACTGATACCTTGTATCAAACCTAAAGCCCCTTCATCACCTACTAACTTAAGGACCAATATAGCCGGAGCCGTTACCAAGAACCCCTGAACCATACCTTTCAAAGCAGCCAACCAAAGCAGCTTTTTCCAAAGGATATTAAATCGGAAATAAAGAAAGTTGGTTTCTTTCGGATTATTAAAATTCCCTCGCCATAGCACTAAACAAGCAATAATAGTAATAACCACTACTCCCATCGTTACCATACGGTAGGAATCACTGATATTAAACATAAAACCCAAAATTTCTTTTCCACCTATCTGACTAATAAATGCACCGATAGCCAAAGGTACGCCAATAGAGGTAATAGAGAAAAAGAAAGACTCCAATCCAAAAAAATAGTTACGATTATCATCATTAGTATTATAAAGAGCCAATAAATAACGGTTCGTCCAAAAAAAGCCTGAAGCCGCCCCCATTAAAAAGCCCGCCAAACCAAGTTCGATAAATCCAAGCGACTTAATAGTCATCATTCCGAACATTGAAATACCACTTACCAATATTCCTGCCGAATAGAGAATTTTTACATTGTATTTCTTCAGTAAAAAACCATTCACAAAAGAAGTAGCAACAATACCCGCATACATAGCTAACTGATAAAAGGCAACCATAACCGGATCACTAGTATTTCTCATTATATAAGCTCCCACAAAAATTTCAACTACCGGTAGCACCAATGCATAAAGCATATTGGTTAACAGCAATATTTTCATGTTAGGTTCTTGTTGCTTAAAGAATAAATATTCTTTCCTCAATTTATCCATCATCTATATCATTCTATTTTAGCGTATTCAAGATTTCTTTAATAGAGAACTCCGCCTTACAAATAACTTCGTCACTTGCTCCGTAATACATTGTTATTCTATCACCATCTACATAATGTCCATTTGTAAAAACAACATTTCCAAAAAAACCGGTCTGTTCATAAGAAGCAATAGGTTCCATGATAGGATCTTCACTTCTTGCAATTACTTTTGAAGGATCTTCTAAATCAAGGAGCAAAGCTCCTAAACAATAACGGTGATTGAAATCGGCTCCATGATAAATTTCCAACCAACCTCTATCAGTCTTGATAGGAGCCGCACCAGCACCTATACGAGCACAATCCCACATTCCTTCACGAGTTACTGCCACACATTTGTGGTTTCCCCAATGCAGACGATCAGGAGATTCTGCCAACCAAATATAATTACCACCAAGCTCTGGACTGCTTGGGCGATGAAAAGCAAAGTATCGACCACCTATTTTTTGTTCAAACAGAGCACAATCTTTATTATGTGGCGGAAATATCATTCCATATCTCACATAGTTCTTCCAATCTTTAGTATGAATTAATCCCACCCCTACTGCCACAGGTGATACCTCTGTAAAAGTAAGGTAAAAACCATCTTCTGTTGTAGCAACACGACAATCTTCAATACCAAATGTCTCTAATTCACCTTTTCCAAAAATTGGTGGAAACTCTGGTTCATCCTTGAAGTGAATGCCATCAGTGCTCGAAACCAATCTTAGATATGACATTGTTGTTAAATAATCCTTACCCTTATAACTGATTACCCGAGGATCTGACGCATTCAAATCAGGACTATCCTTTGAAAAAGAAACAACCTCTATTTTACCTTCTTTATTATATATAGGAAAACTAATAATACCTTCTTTTTGTATAGGTCGTTCTGCAATGCGCAAAAGTAGCCATATTTTGTCTTGATACCTGAAAACTCCAGGGTTTAACAAACATGTTATTTCCATTCCATCTATGCCTGCTTTCAAATTTTTGGGCGCAAGCAAAGGGTTCTGCTCACATCTTTTTGCTATATCCATAGTATTTCTGATTAATTATTAATTTGTGAGCAAAAGTATACGACAGACAAGTAGAAAGCGTTTACTATATTCTCAAATAAGTGTACACATGCTCTAAAACATGTTTTAAAGAAGTGTATTTAGTAGAAAAAAAGTCTCCCAAAGAAAAGAACACATACCTCCTTACATGTTTTATTTAATATTATGATAATCAATAATATACAAAATAAAAAAGGTATATTATATTCTCATAAAACTATAGTATAGTTTCTTTTTGGAAAAACAAACGGATAACTTACAACAAAGCATTTAGAAAAATGTAAGCGTACATTCTTTCACTTTTGCAGAAGCACATTGATTTACAGAAAGTAGAAAAACAGCAGCAGGAGCACATTGGCGGCAATGACACAACCGAAGCCTCTCAACACCCACGAACGCAACGGACTCTTCTTGCCGGAGAAGAACAATGCATAACACATATTCACGGCAATGTTGCTTACTATCGCCTGCATGCTGCAAGCCGTTATCAATGAAACAGGCACATTGCCCGTACCCTGCAGAAGATTCAAGATGAACGGAGTGATGTCGCTGAAGCCGGAAACAAAGGAGAGCAGAGTCAACCCGCCCTCGCCGGCGTATATCAACGTATAATGGGTAGCGATTGTAAACACCACAAAAAGCACGGCAAAAATAAGCGCCACCTTAAACTCTAGCGGATTGCTGCCATCCTCGTCTTCATCGACCGTTTCCGACATGGCAGGACGCTTCCACCGGGAATGCAGGAACCATGCCGTCCCGGCAGCAACGGCAGACATTATCAGCAAATACGGATAAATGGCTGTCAAAGCCCCTACACTGAATATTCCTATCAGGATAAGAAACCGCAAGAACATCATGCTGACCGCCAACAGCATCGCCGCCACATATTCGGGTGCTTCCTGGGCGGATACTTTCCGACTTTTGCGCGCCAGTACGGATATGGTGGCAGTGCTGCTGTACAACCCGCCTACAATGCCGGATACCAGAATACCGGACTCACGGAATACGTATCTTTTCAGCAGATAAGAAAGATAGGAGATGCCCGAAACCACCACCGTAGCCAGCCATATACTGTAAGGCGTGAGGTTGATGCCCGGTATCAGATTGTCGTCAGGCAACATCGGGAGGATGATACCGCTGATGGCAAGGAACTTGGCAAGCGTAATCATTTCGTCGTTCTTCATCCGCTGTGCCAGTTCGGTAAACGTATGTTTCAGCTCCGTAAAGAGCAATACGGTCACAATTACCATTACATAGAACCAGGAGGGCTGCGTAGCAACGATAGGTGCAATGCAATACGTAATGAGCGCAATGACAATGGTAGTGACCCCGAACACATGAAACTGCGCCTGCTTGACGTAATAGTTCAAGGCAAGCAGCAACCCCAGGACAGCCCCGCCACCCATAAACAGGCGATAGTCCATCGGGTCGAGAATATAGAGGAGATAGCCCAGAATGCCGATAAAGGTGAAAGTACGGTCCGTACCGAACAAGGTCGTCTCTCCTTCGCGCTTCAGACTGATACGCCTCAGGGAAAGACCTATAAGCAAAGAAAACACCGTCACCAGGATAAAAGTGACGAGTTCTTCCGGCAGGTATTGGTACAGTTTCTCCATATACGAATCAACAATTACGGGGCGTAATTAGTTTACTTCCATTCCTTGAACGGATGCTTCATCAGTTGCGAATTGTAATAACGGATATCTCCCGTCACTTCCTGCCCGATAAAGTCCGGCTTCTCAAAAGGCTCGTTCTCCGAGGCAAGCTCCACTTCGGCAACTACCAGTCCCTCATTCTCACCGTAGAACTCATCTACCTCAAAAACATGGTTTCCGCTGCATATCAGGTAACGGGTTTTATCAATAACACCCGGCTCACACAGTTTTATCAGCTCCTCAGCTTCATTCAGAGGAATTTCTTTTTCCCATTCGTAACGGCTGATACCGGATGCATCGGATGCTCCCTTAATGGTGAGATACCCCTGCCCGCCACGTATGCGTACCCGCACCGTCCGTCCGCGCGCACTGCTGATATATCCCTGAATGATACGGTCCTGCGAGTATGCTTGCGACTTGTATTCTCCTTTTACGAGAAATTTCCGTTCTATCTCTTGCGGCATATTTATCTTCTGAATCAGCCTAAGAAGGAATAGCCCACCAGCATGGCAACTACCAATACCAAAGCGGCAACTCCGATAATCAGCAATACTCTCCTGGCTTGTTGTTCTTCTTTCCGGCTGTGCATTACTTTCTTTTTACTCTTTCCCATGGTGTTTCTATAGTTTAAAGTTCAACGATAAACAAAGTAAAAGGAAATTCGGGAAGTTTGCAAGCATTTATAAAAGAAAAAAGAAAGGAATGTGTCAAAACAAAAAAACGCTTGTTATTTGTTTCTTTATCAGACACGGGATTACACGGAGTTCACCGAAAAAGAATAAAGCAAATCTGCGAAATCCGTACAATCCCGTGCCTATAGAAAGGAAAACAGAAAGGACTAAATGTTATCTCCGCCTGCAAATTCCATCAGATAGGCCTTGACGAAACCGTCTATCTTACCGTCCATTACCCCGTTTACATCCGAAGTCTGGAAATTGGTACGGTGGTCTTTCACGCGGCGGTCGTCGAACACGTAACTGCGGATTTGCGACCCCCACTCAATCTTCTTCTTGCCGGCTTCCACCTTTGCCTGTTCCGCCATACGATGTTGAAGTTCCTTGTCGTACAGAATGGAACGCAACTGACGCATTGCATTCTCCCGGTTCTTGGGCTGGTCGCGCGTTTCGGTATTCTCAATCAGGATTTCCTCTTCCTCGCCAGTGTAAGGGTCTTTGAACTGATAGCGCAAACGCACGCCGGACTCCACCTTATTTACGTTCTGTCCGCCCGCGCCGCTGGAACGGAAAGTATCCCACGAGATACGCGCCTGTTCGATGTTCACCTCAATCGTATCGTCCACCAGCGGAGTGACGAAAACGGATGCGAAAGAAGTCATACGCTTGCCCTGAGCATTATAGGGAGATACGCGCACCAAACGGTGGACACCGTTCTCGCCTTTCAGATAGCCGTAGGCATAATCGCCCGATATTTCAATGGTACAGGTCTTGATTCCGGCCTCATCACCTTCCTGCAAGTTGGAAATAGTTGCCTTATATCCGTGTGTTTCGGCATATCGCAGATACATACGCATCAGCATGCTCGCCCAGTCCTGGCTCTCCGTGCCGCCGGCTCCCGAATTTATTTTCAGTACACAATCCATCTGGTCGGCTTCCTCACGAAGCATATTCTTGAGCTCAAGGGCCTCTACGGCAGCGGATGCCTTTGCATAGGCCTCATCCACTTCCTCTTCCGTTACCAGTTCATCCTTGTAGAAATCGAATGCAAGCTGCAGCTCATCCGCCATAACCTTGACTTCATTGTAGCCGGAAATCCATTGCTGCAAGCCTTTCACTTTCTTCATCTGAGCTTCGGCGGCTTTCTGGTCATCCCAGAACCCCGGAGCCTGCGTGCGCAATTGCTCCTCTTCCACTTGTATTTTTTTTCCTTCGATGTCCAGATAGCGGTTCAACGCTTCGGTACGTTCCTTGATATCTTTCAGTTGTTCAATGGTAATCATATACTTTCTTCAAATTCTATCTTTTCGAACCGCAAAGATAGTGCAAAAGTCTGAAAAAATCGCATAAATCCGCTGCAATCAACGGAATAAGAAAGAGGGCGGGCTATTCCGCCACTACGTCCCAACCCGAAAGTACATCACCGTAGAAGTAGAAAGTAACCTTAAAGACCGTCCTGCTGTTCTCATCCGCCACCCGATAGCAACGGGTGGCATCGTAAGATTCCGTTTGCTTATACTCACCCAAAGCCAACGGGGGTAACTCCTCTTTACCGGATGCTTCGGCCACAATCCGTCGCATACGTTTTTCCACCGACGCCATGATGCCTTTATGAGTAAAAGGATTGGTATCCGCCACGTGAGGATGCACCGCTTCAATGATACCGCCATTAGCCGCGCGCACCGCCCGTACGCTGTCCGTATAAGTTTTGAACCGCTTCTTTACCTCGGACGAGCGCAAGCCTGCCACCGTAAATACGGCAATGCCCTGAGCGCCGCTATTCAGCGCGGCATCCATACATTCGAACATTTCCGGACCATCGGTAGCGGTCATGCCGCAATACAATACGGTTTTATCATTCTTGTCGCGCACATTCTCAACGGTACAATCGGAAATAAAACTGACATCTTCCGTATAGAAAGTATGGTAAACCATCGGAAAAACGATATCCAGGTTCCATTTGCCCCAGTCCTGCCGCACCATGCGTGAAGCCATTTTCGGCGTAGGAAACGGAGATGCCGCCATTGTCTTGCCATACGAATGCACCACTCCGGCAATCATATTCGCAACTTCCGTTATCTGGTCGCAACGGAACTGCCGCCACTTTATGTCCGCCGAAGGGTCCTGCTGCTCACGCGGGTCATAGCCATACCTGCTCTTGAACTTTTCGAGCATGGCGGGATGATAACCGTAATCCCATGCAGCATATTCCCGGTCTTGCACAATACCGTAATGCGGCCATAACGTGGTAGGAAGCACTACATCCACCAAACGGTTGTAGTCGATGGCAATCCCGTTCAGCCCCTCGACTTCGCAATACGACTTAATTTTCTCCCTGATGAATTCGCGTACCTCGGGCAGTGCGGGACAGAGGAATTTATAATAGTCCACATATGCCGTAGTATCTGCGAGGCTCTTTCCGTTGCGGTTTACGCTGAACCAGTCGGGATGTTCTGCCAAAATCTTATCACGGTCGTGCTCCAGATTCATGGTCCACAACCATGCGTATACTTCAATGCCGTGTTTACGGGCTATGGGAATGGCAATGCGATAGTCGTCGGGGGTGGGTGCATTCAGCATTATTCCATCCATGCCGATGTCATTCATCACCTGGCATACCGAATCGAAATTCATGCCGGGACGATAATCCAGCCATGTCCAGAACATGGGATACTGCTTAACGGTTACATTATTTTCCTGTCGGCATGAAAAAACGCTCCATATTGAAAACGACAATATCAGCGCCGATAAAAGCTTTCTCATAGCATACTAAGTTTTAAGATTAAAAATATCTTTCCATAGAATATAAACAGACCACATTGGCGCAACCCTAAGAAGAAATACACATTTTTTATCCCGACTTCCAACTTTTTCCCCTTTTCTCCCTCCCCGCTCACAAAGACTTCTGAACAGGGGGACAATGAGTCCCTGAATGAAAGGCATTCAGTCAGGAAGTCAAAGGCATTCAGTCCCTGACTCGATGGAGCTCATTCAACGGAGCGGAAATGAAGGAAAAAGGAAAAAGAATCATACCGTTCCATTTGTAAACATATAAGCCTAAACCGTTGACGGCATATCCGACAATAAAAAAGGAGGCATACCGCCTCCTTTTTTCCTATTTTAAGCAAACTCTAAAGTCATCCGGACTTTTATTCTTCGTACATCTTATCAATCAGCTCCTTATAATTCTTTGCCACCACAGAGCGTTTCAGCTTCAATGTATTTGTCAGCTCTCCCCGTTCCATGCTGAACGGTTCGGACAATAAAGTGAAACGTTTCACCTGCTCATAATGCGCAAACTGCTGTTGCAATGTATCAATGCGGGCACGGAACAAAGCCTGCACTTTAGGATGCTGCAATAAATCGGCCATATCCTTGTACTCAAGGCCTTTCTCCTTAGCGTAGTTCTTCACCAAGCCATAAACCGGAACAATCAGGGCAGACACAAACTTGCGCTGGTCGGCAATAACAGCAATCTGGTCAATGTAACGGTCTATCGACAGTTTGGTTTCCAGAGCCTGCGGAGAGATATACTTTCCGTTCGAGGTCTTGAACAAATCCTTGATACGTTCGGTCAGATACAAATGATTTCCTTTCAGATAGCCGGCATCACCCGTATGGAACCAGCCGTCTTTGTCGATAGCCGCAGCGGTGGCTTCCGGTTTCTTATAATAGCCGGTAGTAATAGTCTTACCGCGAAGCAGGATTTCATTGTTTTCTCCAATCTTCACTTCAAGGTCGGGCATGACAGTACCTACCGAACCTATCTCATACCCCTTGTCGAGGAAGCAGGATACGGTAGCCGTAGATTCCGTCAATCCATAACCCACCACCATATTGATACCCACCGAGTGCACGAATTCGCAAATTTCATCGGATACGGCAGCGCCGGCAGTCGGGAAGAAATTACCGTTCTCAATACCGATTGTCTTTTTCAGCAGGGCGTAGATAGTCTTTTCATAGAATTTATACTTCAGATGAAGCATCAGGGGAGGCGTTTTGCCTGCACGCAGATAATCAATGTTGTGCATCTTCCCGACTTTAAGAGCATCCAGCATCATTGCTTTCCGCAGGCCGCTCTCCTGGGCAATCTTCTCCTGTACACCGGCATATACCTTCTCCCAAAAGCGGGGAACGCTGCACATCAATGTAGGACGTATCTCCTTGATAGTGGTCTGAATATCTGCCGGACGAAGATTGACGCAAACCTGCACACCTCTGTGAAGACAGAAATAAGTCCATGCTTTTTCAAACACATGCGTCAACGGAAGGAAGTTCATGGACACATCCTTATCCGTCATGGCAGTCAGGCGGATATCGTGGATGCGGATAGCCTCTCTGTAGTTGAAGTGGTGCAGCATCACTCCTTTCGGCTCGCCGGTGGTGCCGGATGTATAAAGAATATTGGCAAGGTCACTGTCCGATGCACGGGCGGTACGCTCTTCCACAACGGCATTGTGAGGTAGTCCCTCGCCCAATGCCAGAAACTCGTCGTAGTAGATAGAGGTCTTGTCGCGGGGATCACACACGACGCTGCGGTCGAAAATAATCAGTTTCTCCAGAGAGTGGCAAAAACCGAATGCGCTGAAAGCGGCATCATACTGGAATTGCTCGCCCACAAAGAGGAAACGTATCTGAGCATCGTTGATAATATACTGGGCCTGAGCTGAAGAGCTGGTAGCATACAGCGGTATGGTAACCAGACGGTTGGCAAAGGCTGCAAAATCGGTAAATAAACATTCCGGCTTGTTTTGTGAGAAGATACCGATATTCCTCTGTTCCTCTGCACCTAAAGCCACCAACGCATTGGCTGCCTGACGTACTGTCCGAGAAAATTTATTCCAAGTGATAGGTATCCATTGTGATGTTTCATAGTCCCTGTATTTAAGGGCTACTTTGTCTCCATACTTCTCTGCCTGACGATGTATCAGAACAGACAAATGATGATAAGTCATATTTTTAATGAATTGGTAAATATGGGTACAAAGGTATTAGTTTTATTTGAAACTATCTCCCTTTTTCGGGATTTATCCGTAAGTTTGCAAAGTAATAACGAATATATAACAGAACCCAACGATGACAACGGATATAGAAACACTGGTTTCCGAGGCAATCGGACTGCTTAAATCATTGATAGCCATACCATCATTGAGCCGTGAAGAGGAGCAGGCTGCAGACTTTCTTCAGAATTACATCGAAATGCAGGGAATGGCAACCGGACGGAAAGGCAACAATATATGGTGTCTCAGCCCGATGTTCGACCTGAACAAACCTACGCTGCTGCTGAACTCGCACATCGACACGGTGAAGCCCGTAAACGGATGGCGGAAAGCCCCGTTCACCCCTACGGAAGAAAACGGCAAGATTTACGGTTTGGGAAGCAATGACGCCGGAGCAAGCGTAGTCAGCCTGCTGCAGGTATTCCTGCAATTGTGCCGGACTACACAGGCTTACAACCTGATTTACCTGGCTTCCTGCGAGGAAGAGGTGTCGGGCAAGGAAGGAGTAGAGTCCGTACTGCCGGAACTACCGCCCATACAATTCGCCATTGTGGGCGAACCCACGGAGATGCAACCCGCCATTGCCGAAAAAGGGCTGATGGTACTGGATGTCACCGCCTACGGCAGGTCGGGGCATGCTGCCCGGAACGAAGGCGACAACGCCATATACAAGGTGCTGAACGACATTGCCTGGTTCCGCGATTACCGTTTCCCGAAAGAATCGGCTTTATTGGGGCCGGTAAAAATGAGTGTAACCATGGTGAATGCAGGGACACAGCACAATGTAATACCCGACCGCTGCACATTCGTAGTCGACATCCGCAGTAACGAATGTTACACCAACCAGGAACTTTTCGACGAGATACGGAAACACATTGCCTGTGAAGCCAAAGCGCGTTCTTTCCGCTTGGGTTCTTCGCATGTTTCTCCCGAACACCCGCTGGTAAAAAAGGCCGTTGCGATGGGTCGGACTCCTTTCGGTTCGCCTACCCTTTCAGACCAGGCACTGATGTCTTTCCCGTCCATGAAAATAGGACCGGGCAAGAGCAGCCGCTCCCATACCGCGGATGAATTTATCTTCGTCAAAGAGATTGAAGAGGCCATTGCACTTTATCTGGACCTGCTGGACGGGGCAGAAATCTGAGTTAGTGTACTGCTTTCTCATTTATAACCAAAATTAAGAGGAAACTACCGTATTCAGAACTTAAATTCAGCGCCTATACAAAGTTGATTTTTCCGCTATCTACAAAGATTTCTGATTGAAGTTGATTTGCAACGGTATCGGCATAAACTTACACAGTTTTTCTAGACAGAAGGACATTCAAATCTTGATTCGCGATGTTATGATTACATCTGAAGCCAGTGGCAACCGTTTGTAGGAGATGCATGTCGTTTTGAAAATATATAATTATCGGTTCACATCATTAATAATTATCTTATATACCTCATTCTTTAATGTTCGCGCTATCGGAATTTTATGTTTTCCTATAATCAACCGATTACCTTCGATAGCCTCTATCCTGGAGAGATTGACAATGAACGAACGGTGCACTTGCATGAACTGACTCTCAGGAAGTGTTTCTAAAATGTTCTTCAACCGGAGATTCGCCACATCCTTTGAAGCGTAAGTATAGATTACTATATAATTTTCTAAACTCTCGATAAACAAAATATCTTTCAGATAAAATTTCTTCAGCATATTCTCTGTTTTTATAAAGATGTAAGAATCTACTTGATTCTTTACTTCCGACTCCATCAACATATGTACTTTATTAACCGCTTTCAAGAAGCGTGCAAAAGGAATCGGTTTCAAGAGATAATCCACTATATCAAATTCATATCCTTTCAATGCATATTGTTCATACGCCGATGTAATAATCACTTTGGGTGCTTGTTGCACATTTGCTAAAAAATCTAATCCGGACAAACGCGGCATTTCGATGTCAAGAAAGAGTAAGTCCGGATGAACAGATTGTAGCATATTATGAAGTTGAACAGCATCCTCACATTCACCCACTATTGTCAGATAATCAACATTGCTGATATATCGTCTAAGTCCTTTCCGGGCAATCGGCTCATCGTCTGTGATAATACATTTTATTTCCATATCATTCAGATAAATCAATAAGTAAATTAACAGTAAAATAAGTGTCGTCTTGCTCAATTTGCAATGTATATTTATCAGGATAGAGCAATTTCAACCTCTCCTTCAGATTTCCAATCCCGATACCGGTTCCGTTCTTCTTGTCCGTATTATCAGAAGGAACAGTATTCCTTATGCAAAAACGGACTTTCGCCCCTTCTTTTCGTATCTTCATCCATATCCGATAATCTCCTCCTACATATTTAAAAGCATTCTCTAATAAAGGTTGGAACAATAGCGGATGAATCTTCTGTTCTTTCAAATCAAGAGAAAAAGATTGTTCAAACTGCAAACGTTCTGTCATTCGCAATCGTTGAAACTGAATATAAGTTTGTAGATAGTTGATCTCCTGTTCGATACTGACTTTTGTATTGATATCATATAGTTGATAGCGAAGTAAATCTGAAAGTAATTCCATAGCTTCTATAGCTTTTTCGTTCTTCTCGTCTATCTGAAAGTAAATCGTGTTTAAGGCATTGAACAGAAAATGAGGATGAAATTGGGAGCGTAACAATTTCAGTTCTGTCTCCAACCGCTCAACCTTCATTTGCTTCAATTGAATCATCTTCTCCGCATAGCGTTCTACAAGAATATTATTTCTGATTATTGTGTAATACAAAAGGCTGATCGGAATGGCTGCAGCATTTGTAAGTAGCCCTTCACCCCAACGATATGGCTTTACATTGATATATGTAATAACAATATACAAACCCACATTGAGGATAACAATAGTAAACGGAATAACCAGTAAGTATTCCATCAGTTTCGGACGAGGCTTTAGGCATTCATCCTTATCAAAATAAGAACTTGCCAAATAAGTAAAAAAAAGATAAGAGATAACAAAGCCTACTATATTAATAATCAGTGCTTCAATACGTTCAATCCAAGCCTGAGCATTTATCTCCCATATACGGACGCCATACGCCATATCCGTGACCACCCACAAGCAACAACTTGCCAGTAATGCCATGAGTAGAGGACTATAAAAATTATATTTTATTTTCATACCGAGTTCTAAGTTTATAAATTTATTCTTTTTCTTTGATCTATACCCACATCGCGAATATTTTTTTTAGATTGTTTGCCTTGATTAAAGTTAATTGAGACAGAAAGACCTACACAACGATAATCACTAAATTGTTTAGTAGATGTTTTGCCAATATTGCCTGACAGGTATAGCGTTAAATGCTGCCGGTTACTTTGAAATAAATCGTTGGCAAATAAACGAAGCACAAGCCTATCTTGCCATATTTTTTTCTGTATTGCTACAGATATCGACCAAAGAGGTTCAACAATTGCCTGTCCAAAAATCGTATGTCCGTTATAGAATCCGGTTAATTCAGCGTTTATCTTTGCGGGAAGAAAAAACTGATTGTTAATACTTACCGATGGAGTAAAAAGTTGCTTCTCAATCGTCCTCCCCGACTCCTCCCACTTATACCAACTATGATACAAAGTGGCATTCGCACTTATCCGCCACCATTTTAGTTGAATTAAATCACTGGCATCGAGTTTTAGCCCTATTCTCGAATTATTTTTAAAATTCTTGGGATAGACAATAACCACATTGTTTTCTAAAGTTTCTATACTCTGCATAATAGGTGCTTTGGTATAGGAAAAGAACAAAGCTGCCCGGTATTTTTTTTTATAAATGTAAGTAAGTTCTATATTGTCAGTAAGTTCAGCTCTGAGATTAGGATTACCTGTTAAACGAGTATAATCATCCCAGATATAATTGAACGGACTCAGATCTCCATAATTCGGACGGACAATCCTTCTGTTATATAAGAAAGATATACTGTTGCCGATTTCTGAAAGTTCATATTGAAAAGTTAAGGAAGGAAACAGATGGATATAGCTGTCTTTAAAGGTTGAATCATTCCCACCCATTTCATAAGATTGCTGAACCCCGTTAATTCTTGTATTTTCAAGGCGAAGACCAGCTACGAGGCTGAACTTCCCGATACGACCGGTCAACTGGAGATATGCAGCATTAATATTTTCATTGTATTCATACAGATTACTCATATTATTATTGGAAACCCACATTCCTGATAAGCGGTTAGCATACAATGCTTTATTATCCAAATCCACCCACGTCAACTTCACTCCGGAATCAAACTTGATTTTTGGAGATAAGTACATACTCCAATTCATCTGTGTAGAGTACATACAAATATCACTACCCATATCTCCCCCTAATGTATCTCTTCTCAGAATCTGTTCTTCCAAGTTTTTCATCTCACTAAACATTGAAAACGTTTCACGATGCTTATGAATGAGATAGTCGAATGAAAGATCTGCCATGCGCTCTTTCTCATCCTTATAAGTTAACAAAATTTCTCCTGATACAGCCTTTTGCTTCATTCTTGTCAAACTCCGCGTATACAGACAAGAATCCGCCGAGATACCGGATTTTAGAAATGATGATGCAGTGTTACCGGGTTTCCGTTTGTCAAACAATGTTCCACTGGTAGAAACCTCAAAAGACAATCGATTATTGAAATCATAATTCATTCCTATGCGTCCCCAGTTTTCCCAGTTATTATCTTTCATCCTTGATTGCTGGTAGACATTTATCCTTGGGGATAATATTTCTGCATCAAACTTTCTTGAAATATCCAACACTGATTTATATTTTCCCTTATTATAAGAATAGTCAAGGAACAATGCAAATTTATTTTTCTGATAAGTCAAGCGCCCACCGGCGTTCCATTTACCGTCATTTGATTGTTTATATGCTGCATTTACCTGTACTGTCCAGCCTTTGACCATTACCTTCTGTGTACGGATATCTATCAATCCCGTTTTACCTTCCGCTTCATACTTTGCTGAAGGAGCGGTAATCAGTTGAATGTCTTTAATGGAAGAAACAGGCAATGAACGCAAATAGTTAACCAGCTTATCCCGTGATAAGTAAGTGCTTTTCCCGTTTATTAATACTTTAATACCCGATTGTCCGTTCAAAATAACCGCACCATCTTCATTTACCATCACACCGGGAAGACTTCGCAATGCATCCAGTACATTCCCTTGTGAACTCGCTACCATCGCATCCATACTGAAAGAGGTCGTTCCAGGACCCATTTTCATAAAAGTACGTTTTCCGGTCACCATAACTTCAGAAAGCATCTGAGCATCTTCTTCCAACATGACATTTTGAATAGCTTGCTCTCCTGCTTTCGGAATAAAAGGAAGAATTTGCTTTTTGTACCCCAGTAGCGAATATTCCAACACATAATTCCGCTTTTTCATTTTTGGGAATACAAATATCCCGCAACTGTCTGTAACAGCTCCTGATACATAAATAGAATCGATGGCATCTTTCAGAACAACAGACACTCCTTCAAGAGATTTTTTCCCCGCATCGGTAACTTTCCCAGAGATTATTACCCCTGTCTGCTGAGCATTTATTTGAAACACCCACAGGCTCAATAGCAATTCCCCAATCATTTTTATTGATTTCATGTTTTTGTCGATTTATAATTCTCCGACAAAACTATCATCTTCGAAAAGGATATTCAACTAATATTGATGAATTACACAAATTATGAGGTGAATGGTAAAACAAAATGTTTCAACAAGGGAAGCAAAATATTCAGTTAAGAGAAACGATTCGTTTTCTCTGTCAAAAGTGACCATACCCAAAAGCATCCGTCATAAATACGTTTATGCTTAATCCAAAAAAGGAGACTTATCTGTTCAGCCAGGGTTCGGGATTCAGCTTCTCCTTTTCACGGCGTAGCTGGAAGTGAAGTACCGTACGTCCGCCGTCCGCCCCATCCGAGAATACCTGGCCGATAGCTTGCTTGGTAGTGACCGTGTCACCTTGTTTCACCGAAGCGGAAGCCAGGTTGCAATATACGGATATATAGGCTCCATGACGGATAAGGATATTAAACAGCCCGTTCAGTTTGAATACGGCCGCCACCTTGCCGTTGAAGATGGCACGCGCCTGCGCCCCCGGTTTTCCCTGAATGTCGATACCTTTATTGTCCAACTTGACATTGCGCAATCCCTCCACGGCATATTGCCCGTAATGGCTGGTTATGATATAGGCTCCGCTGATAGGCATAGGCAGCTTGCCGCGGTTATTGGCAAAGTCACCGGACAGCTCGCGGTCGGCCTTACTCATGGTATAAGTTTCCAGAGGAGCAACCTTTTTTCCGGAAGCGGACGTTCCCGACTTAGCCGCTTTAGCCGCTTCTTTCTTGCGGGCAGCCGCTTCACGGCGTGCTTCCTCTGCGGCACGTTTGCGGGCTTTCTCTATTTCTTCGGCAATCAAGCGGTCGATACGCGCATTAAGTTGGCTGGCCTCGCGCCGCTTCTTGGCAATCTCGTTCTGTAATCCGCGTTGCTTCTTCCGTAAATCGGCCACAAGGATACGCTTTTCTTTCTCCTGCGCTTCCAGTTTTACTTTCTCGGCCTCGCGCTCTTTCAGCAGATTGGCTTTGGCAGCCCGCACCTGCCTGAGCTCCGCTTTCTTCTTATTGACCTGTTCCTGCTTTTTCAGCACTTCCTCACCCTGCAGGCGTTGGTAAGTGGCATACTCACGCACATAACGCAAGCGGCGATAGGTCTGCGCCAGACTCCGTGCAGAGAAAATAAACATCAGCTTCTCCTCAATGGAACGGTTCTTATAAAGGTACTGGACAGACGACTCGTATTTCTTCTTCTTGTCCTTCAAGTCGCGCTGCAATTTTCCTAACTGGCGTTCCAATGACGATAGCTCACGGTCTATCGACTCTACATCGTTATTTATGGTAAGGATATAGCGTTTGCGTTCCTCTATCTGCCCCGTCAAAGCGGCAAGTCCGTTCAACTGGCTGCTTACGGTTTTCTTTGTAGTTCTCAGAAGTGTTTCCGATTCGGTAATCTGCTTTTGCAAAGCACCGCGCTTGCTTTCCAATTCCTTTATCAGTTTGTTGGACTGGGCAAGAAGCGGAAAAGCCAAACAGAAACAACCTATAAAAATACAAAGCAAACGTCTCATAAGCTCATCAGCATTTCTAATATTTCATTCAACTCAACTTGTGTGTACTTTGAAGACAGCTCGGTAGGCGTCAGCGAAAACGAATTATTGGAAAAGCCGGACAACTCGATTCTGCCTTTCTCCAGCGAAGGAATGCCCAATTCCTTTCCCGACAGCTCTTTCTTTCCGTTGGGTTTGGAAGCATTGAATAGAATCTTTTCCAAATGGGCAAAGTCGGCTTTCTTCGGCAACACATCTTTCAATTCCTTACGGGTAGCACGAACATAACGCTTGCCCATGCGGTCTACCAGCAATATTTCTTCGGGTGTCACTTCCATGCGCGCCACCTCTGTACGTATGATAGGCATGAGGAAAGAAAGCTGCATCCGTTCGCCGCTTATCAGCTTCATCGTACCGTTTACGGTGAAAACGGCGTCTTTGGTAGGAACGGTCAGCCGCACCTTGGAAGACAAGTAGCGGGTACTTTCGGGAAATTTGGACGTCTCCGCCTTCCGGGTGGTTTTACAGCCTGCCAAACAGCAGAGGATAAAGAGCATAAAGACCAGAGTCCTGCCATTGAATTTTGTTTGTTCCATTACCTTGTTACTTTTATTATGTATCACTTCACCGTTTGACCGACTTACTTATCACTGATATACTTCTTCTTCCGAATCTTCTCCTGTAGGGTCTTGGACTTACTGCCTATCTTCAATGCCTGGTTCCAATACTCCAGAGCCTTGTCCACATCACCCGTCATATAGTAGATGTCGCCGCAATGCTCTACGATGACGTCGCTTTTGCCTCCATCACTTTTCATGGCATCGTCTATATACAAACGGGCCTCGGCATAATTGCCTTTCTCAAACAGAATCCAGGCATAAGTGTCCAAATAGGTGGCATTATCGGGTTCCGCCTTTACCGTCTTATAACTCATCTCCTCGGCTTTATCCAGATTACGACGCTCGACAGACAGGTAATAGGCATAATTGTTCAAAGCTCCGATATTGGAAGGATTATACACCAGCGCCGAATCATAGGCAGCATAGGCTTCCGTATTCAAATCTTTCGTATGATAGGCGTCTCCCAAAATGGAATAGAAATCCGAAACGACCTCTTTCTTACTATCCGCCGTAATTTGCGTCAATGCTTTCTGACAAATGGAAATCACATCATCCGTCCGTTCCGCCTGGTTATAAGCGATAGCCAGATAGAAATAGAACTCCAGCATCTCCGGATTGGTTTCAACGCCGGCTTCGCATAAATCAATCACATCGTTGTAATCCTCCTTGCGTACCGCTTCACCCAGCAACATCATACGCGCAGCCGTATTGGTAGGATCGATTGCCAACACCTGACGCAGTACCGGAAAGGCTTCCTTGTTCATTCCTTTAGATAAAAGATACTGAGCGTAAAGCATCGGTATCCCGGCATCATCCGGCTCTTGTTCCAGAATACGGTCGAAAAGGCTGATAACCCGCGTACTGTCCTTACCGTCCTGCTCATTCTGCACGACAAACTGGCGCATTACATTCAGTTTCGTTTCCGAAGGAACTTTCTTGTTGAGCAATAAAGTGTCCAACTGCTGCTGATAAAGGTCCTTCTGACCGGTCTCCTCATAATAGGACGCCAGCGAATACATCGCCATGGCATTATCCGGCTCGGCATCCAACACCTTGCGGTACATGTTATATGCTTCCTCTTTCTTTCCGTTCTGCATATATACATCCCCCAGCACAACCTGATAACGGGAATCCATCGGATACTCCGCAACCAGGCTCTCTATCTCATGGAAAGCATTCTTATTGTCTTTCATTTGCAGATAAATACGGAACTTCTCCATACTCAACTGCTCGCTTTTGCCCATCTTCTCCTCAATCCGGTTCAAAGTGGCAATCACCTTATCATACTGCTCCTGCCGATTATAAATGTCCAACAAGGCATAAAGCGGATCCAGCTTGTCGGTGAAACGTATGGACATATCTTCCAGCAGCTTCATCGCTTTCTCCTTTTCGTCCTGTTGCTGATAAAGATTTGCCAGTCCCTGACTGTACCAATAATTATCCGGATCGTTTTCCACGGCCTTCTCCAATGCAGCCTGCCCCTGAGGCACTTGCTTCAGGAACAAATAATATTGCGCCAGTTCGTATAAGGCCGACGAAGCATTCGGATTGATAGTCAGGCAATGTTGCAGCAAATCAAAAGCCGCATCATAGTCTTTCTGAATCTTCAGACGGGCTGCTTCCAAAAAGAAGTAATCGTACTTACGCTGCTGTTCCGGAGTAAGTTCCGCCACAGGCTTCGCCGATAATGCCTTTGCCTGCTTACGGGACGTCCCGCAGGAGACAAGCAAGAAGCCCGCCACCAACAAAAACAGCCCTATTTTCTTATTATTGAATATGCTCATTATCTATATAAAATCAAATGGTATAAGCAACCCTCCGTCAATCACTCATCACTCATCACTCATCACTCATCGCTAATCACTCATACCCCATCCCAACTACACGCCCGTATGTCCGAAGCCACCGGCACCGCGTTCCGTTTCATCCAACACATCCACCTCCTGCCATACGGCCTGCTCATGGCGGGCAATTACCATTTGGGCGATTCGTTCTCCGTCCTCAATCATAAATGTTTCCGAAGAAAGATTTACGAGGATAATACAGATTTCACCGCGGTAGTCTGCATCGATAGTACCCGGAGAATTCAATACCGAGATACCTTTCTTGATAGCCAAACCGCTACGGGGACGAATCTGTGCCTCAAACCCAGCCGGCAAAGCGATGTACAAACCTGTAGGAACCAGGCAACGCTGCAACGGTTCCAAAGCTATCGGCTCGGAAAGATTGGCACGGATGTCCATTCCGGCAGACAATTCGGTGGCGTATGCAGGCAACGGATGTTTCGACTTATTTATAATTCGGACGGTCATACTATTATTTGCCATTTCAATGAAGTTACGATTGAGATTACTTTAATTCACTATTTAACGGACAAAATTACGGATTTTGAAGCAAATAGTCATACATTTGCAGTTAAATAATAAGAAAGTAAGAACATGATGGACTGGAATACCCTCATATCCGCCAAACGATTCGGCTTGGAAGAGTTTCATAAAGAGCGTCACGAGAACCGTTCTGAATTTCAGCGGGATTACGACCGCCTCATCTTCTCCGCACCTTTCCGGAGATTGCAGAACAAGACACAAGTGTTCCCTCTGCCCGGCAGCATATTCGTACACAACCGGCTGACACATAGTCTGGAAGTTTCCTGCGTAGGCCGTTCGCTGGGCAATGACGTAGCCAAAGCCATCCTTGCCCGCCGCCCCGAACTGCAAGACTCTTATCTGCCCGAAATCGGTGCCATTGTTTCCGCAGCATGCCTGGCGCACGATTTGGGTAATCCGCCATTCGGACATTCCGGCGAACGCGCCATCTCTACTTTCTTTTCGGAAGGAAAAGGGCTGGCATTAAAAGAAAAACAACCAGACGGAGAACAACTCACCCCGGCACAATGGGAAGACCTGACTCATTTTGAAGGAAATGCAAATGCTTTCCGTCTGCTTACCCATCAGTTTGAAGGACGCCGCAAAGGCGGTTTCGTCCTGACCTATTCCACACTTGCCAGCATCGTAAAATACCCCTTTTCATCGAGTCTGGCAGGACAGAAATCCAAGTTCGGCTTCTTTACTACCGAAGAAGAAAGTTTCCGGCGAATAGCCGAAGAACTGGGGATGAAACAACTTAACGGTTCACCTTTGAAATACGCACGTCACCCGCTTGTCTACCTGGTAGAAGCAGCAGATGACATCTGCTACCAGATGATGGATATCGAAGATGCCCACAAACTGAAGATTCTCACTACGCAGGAAACGCAGGACCTGCTGCTGGCCTACTTTCCCGACGAACGTAAGGCGCACATCCTCGACACGCTCAAGATTGTGAGCGACACCAATGAACAGATAGCCTATCTGCGTTCTTCCGTCATCGGGCTGCTTATCGGCGAATGCACCCGGGCATTCCTCGATAACGAAGTACAGATACTGGAAGGGGAATTTGAGGGAAGTCTCATCAAGCATATCACCGAACGGCCTGCCGCGGCCTACCAACATTGCGCAGAGGTATCTTTCAAGAAGATATACCGTTCGCGCGATGTATTGGACATAGAACTTGCCGGCTTCCGTATCATCAGCACCTTGCTCGAACTGATGATCGATGCGGTACGTTCACCGGAAAAAGCATATTCGCAGTTGCTCATCAACCGGGTATCCGGACAATATAATATGAAAGCAACTGCACTGTATGAAAGGATACAGGCCGTATTGGACTACATATCCGGCATGACGGATGTATTCGCCCTCGACCTCTACCGGAAAATCAACGGAAACAGCCTGCCGGCTGTATAATTTATCTGCTCGGATAGAATATCTTATTCGCCCCGGAAGTCAGTTTGCATGCTTCCGGCTCGCTTTCGATGAATGACTGGATATGGCGGATGCGCTTTTCCGCCAGGATTTCATCGACGGCAATCAGGATACCTGTTTCTTCCACATCACCGAAACCGTAATTAATGGCTGTACCGAACATACGCATTGTCGGACTGAGACTCATGTAGGCATTTACCAACGGCGGAATATTGTATCCCAGCTTACGGATTTCGCCATTCAATATTTTATAGTCTTCCTTAAATGTATCCTTACAGAACAATGCAGCCAGTTCTTCCTCGTCCGACTCCAATTGCAGCGGTTTCATCGGAGTAATCAGACTGTCTTTATCGGCAAAATGCTTTCTCAGGAAATAAAGAATCATGTCGCGTCCTTTACGGATATAGCTGGGATACATGGTAACCTTTCCGAAGAAATACTTCACATTGGGCATAACCACCGTCAGCGCGCCCAAGCCATCCCACAAGTTATCCAATGCGAACAAGCCTTTGCTGTCGCGACGGGTAGACTGGTATTCGAGCGTCACGAATGAACGTCCAAGCTCAATGGTAGTAGGAAGATATTCATTCAGGAACTTCTCGGAAAAGTTGAACATGTGCGCAGTAGCCAAAATCGGCGCGCCGTGCTCGTCGAAGCGTACATCCGTACCGAGAATATAGCGGTAACCGCCCAATATCTCTTCCTCTTCCGGATTCCAGACAATCAACTGCTTATAAGGATTATCCATAATATCGTACTCATCAATATCCATGGACATTCCTGTTCCGCCACCGGCAGCACGAAATGCAATCTCACGCAGACGTCCGATTTCCTTCATCGTATTGGGTGAATCCTGGGCAGTAATAATATATATCTGATTATTACTCTTATTCGTCATGCGCAAGCGTTTGTCTTCGGTCAACTCCGCTTTCAGCAGTTCTTTGCTTATCGGTGCAATAATATCTTCCATCTTCCGAGCTTCTATTTTTTAATATTCAATGTTCAACTTACAATTTATACACGATATCTTTCACATACTGCGCCCATTGGGCAGGTGTTTTCGTCTTATCGAATGTTTGCCAGGGAATAGGCTTACCTATAGTAATGGTAAATGTTTTATGACGGTTTTTCAACATTTCATCTGCCAGATACAACATGGCTATATTAAACTTGATACCCAACGTTTTGCAAAGATTCGCCAGGTTATAGAAAAAATCGGAGTTACGGCCGTCAAAATGGATGGGTACCACATCGCGGTGCGCTTCAACACTCTTTACTATAAACGTCTTTTTCCAGTCCAAATCGCGGATGACTCCATTCCGGCGACGCGAGCAAAGCCCGGCAGGAAACATAATGAGCTGATCGTCCGATGCAAACCCGGCCTCTACCATTTTCGGAAAGTCCTTGGCCTGCTTGCCGGTCTTATTGATAGGAATACAGAGAGGAGCCAGTCCGTGCAGGTTCATAAGCAGGTCATTTACCATATATTTCACCTTTCCATCGTAAAAACTCCCGAGTACATAGCCCAACGCCACTCCATCCTGTCCGCCTAAGGGATGATTGGAAACGAATGTATAAAGACCATCCTTTCGCAGATTCTCCTTGCCCTTCACTATCAGTCTGGCATCCAGAAAGTCCAGACAAGCCTGCAGGAATTCCACCCCCACTTTATCTTTCGACTCTCTCAGAAAAACATTCAATTCATCCTGATGAACAATGCGCTTCAAATAAGATACGACAAACTTAGGGATATACTTCACATGCTTCGGAGCTTTCTCCCGAAGAATCTTATCAATGTCAATCAAAAATAAAGAGTCGTCAGCCATTCTTTTTGTGATGAAATGATTGCGCAAAATTAACGCATCTTTTTAATTAAATGCAAATATTCGATAGAAAACTGCACCCAAAATCTATCAAATAGCACCTAAAATCTATCATTTGATAGTTTTTACCCCAAAGATTGCTTAAAAACGGCCTGCCGGGAAGCCGGAACTTTCGTAAACTTGCAATGCTAAAAGGCAAAACGAACAAGTAACCATTTAACAAAGCACATTTATGAACAGTATGACATTTAAAAAAGATCTGATCGGAGTCCAAAACGATTTATTACGCTTTGCGTACAAGCTCACCTCCGACCGCGAAGAAGCCAACGACCTTCTTCAAGAAACATCACTCAAAGCTTTGGATAATGAAGATAAATACATGCCCGATACTAATTTCAAAGGTTGGATATATACGATCATGCGCAACATCTTTATTAACAATTATCGTAAAGTAGTGCGCGACCAGACATTTGTGGACCAAACGGACAATCTTTACCACCTGAACCTGCCGCGCGACACAGCATTTGAGAACACAGAAAGCGCATATGACCTGAAAGAGATGCACCGTATCGTCAATTCACTGCCACGCGAGTATAAAGTTCCGTTCTCCATGCATGTTTCCGGCTTTAAATACCGCGAAATAGCCGAGAAGCTGGGACTCCCGCTGGGAACTGTAAAGAGCCGTATCTTCTTTACCCGCCAAAAACTACAACAAGAACTGAAGGATTTTGTTTAGTCAACATTCTATATAAAAGAGTGAGTCAAAATACACTTGACGATTTCTTTTAGACACGGATTTCACGGATTTTCTTTATTCTTTTTCCGCGAAATCCGTGTTTTCCGTGTAACCCGCACCTAAAAAGAAACAAATAATAAGCGAATTTTTGCTTTGACACACATTCCTTTTTATAAGCCTGCCATAAATTACAGGGTTCACCCGTCAAGCGCCACCAGCAGGGCATAGTGAAAGGTGAAGGGGATATGAACAAACATTGTTTTATCCCAAATACACTATCTGTTCGCCCAAAACACACCATGTATTTCCATCAAACAGACCGTACGTTTGCGGTCGACAGACCATGTGTTTACTCGGGAAGCACGCAATTCCTCCACCAAACAAGCAATACAACACATTGTTCATTTTCAACAGAATAAGTAATCAACAAGCTGTTGAAAACTTCTAAATAAGATTTTAGTTAAAACATTGTGGGGAATTGTGGGGAAATGTGTACTTTTACCGTCGCTTATTATAATAAGGTGAAAATGATACGCTTTTTAGGCAATATTGAAGCAAAGACGGATACAAAGGGACGTGTATTTATCCCTGCCGGCTTTCGGAAACAGTTGCAGGCTGCTTCCGAGGAGAGACTCGTATTGCGTAAAGATGTATTTCAGGACTGCCTGATACTCTACCCCGAAAGCGTCTGGTTCAAAACGCAAAACCAACTCCGGCAGAGGCTGAACAAATGGAATGCGAAACACCAACAAATTTTCCGACAGTTTGTAAGCGATGCGGAAATCATGATTCCCGACGGGAACGGACGCATCCTGCTGCCTAAACGCTACTTGCAAATGGCAGGCATACAAAGCGAGGTACGCTTTATCGGCGTGGACAACACCATCGAAATCTGGGCGAAAGAAAAGGCTGAACAGCCCTTTATGAACCCGGAAGAATTCAGCGAAGCGCTGCAAGATATTTTAGGAGAGGAAAACCTGGAAGAGGAAGAAGCAGAGACAAGCGATAAGAGCGTAGAGTAATAGAACGATTGTAATGAAAGAAAAATGAAAGAAGAAACGACATATCATATTCCGGTACTGTTGATGCCAAGCGTTGACGGAATGAATATCCGTCCGAACGGAACGTATGTAGACGTGACATTCGGAGGCGGCGGTCATTCCCGCGAGATACTCTCCCGCCTGGGAGATGGTGGAAGACTGCTTGGTTTCGACCAGGACGAAGATGCCGAACGGAACATCGTAAACGATCCGCACTTCACTTTTGTACGCAGCAACTTCCGGTATCTGCATAACTTCCTGCGTTATCATGGCATCGAGCAGGTAGATGCCGTACTCGCCGACCTCGGTGTGTCGTCACATCATTTCGACGATAGCGAACGGGGGTTCTCGTTCCGTTTTGACGGCGCCCTCGACATGCGGATGAACAAGCGTGCCGGACTCACAGCCGCCGACATCGTAAATACATACGATGAAGAACGCCTTGCCGACATTTTCTATTTGTATGGAGAATTGAAGAACAGTCGCAAGCTGGCATCCGTTATTGTCAAGGCACGTGCCGCTCAAAAGATTGGCACCATCGGGGAATTTCTGGAAATTATCAAGCCCCTCTTCGGACGTGAAAGAGAAAAGAAAGAGCTTGCCAAAGTGTTTCAGGCGTTGCGCATCGAAGTCAACCGGGAAATGGAAGCGTTGAAAGAGATGTTATATGCAGCCACGGAAGCATTAAAGCCGGGTGGACGGCTGGTGGTAATCACCTATCATTCGCTGGAAGACCGCATGGTGAAAAACATCATGAAGACCGGCAACATAGAGGGCAAGGCGGAAAAAGACTTCTTCGGAAACGTACAGACGCCTTTCCGTCTGGTAAACAATAAAGTGATTGTTCCGGATAACGATGAAATAGAACGCAACCCGCGCTCGCGAAGCGCCAAGCTGAGGATTGCGGAAAAACTGTAAGAATGAGGGAAGCGATAAGGCTGTAAAGAGATAAAACGATGAATGAAACAAATAATAAGCAAGAGGAGCAAAAAGGCGAAAAGGTGAAAAGACGGACTTCGCTAAAGAACATTATAGGCGGTGATATTCTGGCTACGGACTTTTTCCGCCGTCAGACGAAGCTGCTTGTCCTCATCATGGTTCTTATTCTGTTCTATATCCATAACCGTTACGCCTGCCAGCAGCAGATGATAGAGATAGACAAGCTCAAGAAAGAACTGATAGATATAAAATACGATGCCCTGACACGCAGTTCCGAACTGATGGAACGGAGCCGTCAATCGCGTATCGAGGAATACATCGCAACGAAGGAAAGCGATTTGCAGACTTCGACCAATCCGCCGTACTTAATCAAATAAGTACGGATAATGGTAAGCAAACCGATAAACAAGTAAACTGTAATATAGTATAATAGTAAATCGAAACAACCTTGGCAGTAAACAAGAAAAATATAATGACCCGCTACTTCTTCGTAGTCCTCGTCATGGGACTGATAGGAGTAGCTATTATCGTAAAAGGTACTGTCATCATGTTTGCCGAACGTCAGTACTGGCAAGATGTTGCCGACCGCTTTGTAAAGGAGAATGTTACGGTGAAGCCCAACCGCGGCAATATCCTTTCATCGGACGGTAAATTAATGGCGAGCTCCCTACCGGAGTACCGTATTTACATGGACTTCAAAGCGGGTGGAGAGAAGAAAGACACCATGCTTATGAATCATTTGGGAGAAATCTGCGAAGGATTGCACCGGATATTCCCCGATAAAAGTGCCGCCGAATTTAAAAGACATCTGTTAAGAGGACGCAAAAAGGGTAGCCGCAATTACCTGATTTACCCGAAACGTATCTCCTATATCCAGTACAAAGAAGTTAAAAGACTGCCGGTATTCAAACTAAACAAATACAAAGGAGGCTTCCATGAACAGCCTTTCAACCAGCGTAAGAAACCTTTCGGTTCTCTGGCGGCACGTACACTCGGCGACCTCTATGCCGATACAGCGCAAGGAGCCAAAAACGGTATCGAGCTTGCCTTTGATACGCTGCTGAAAGGACGCGACGGTATCACTCATCGCCAGAAGGTGATGAACAAATACCTGAACATAGTGGACATTGCTCCCGTAGACGGCTGCGACATCATTTCCACCATCGACGTGGGCATGCAGGATATTTGCGAGAAAGCACTGATAGACAAGCTGAAAGAGATAAACGCCAGTGTGGGCGTTGCCGTATTGATGGAAGTGCAGACCGGAGAAGTAAAAGCCATTGTCAACATGATGAAAGCGGGCGACGGCAACTATTACGAAATGCGTAATAACGCCATCAGCGATATGCTGGAACCGGGTTCCACATTCAAGACAGCCTCTATCATGGTAGCCCTTGAAGACGGAAAGATTACTCCTCATACGGAAGTCGACACAGGCAACGGCGTCATGATGATGCACGGCCGCCCGATGAAAGACCATAACTGGCATCGGGGCGGATATGGCAAGATTGATGTGACACGCATTCTGGAAGTATCATCCAATATCGGTGTTTCATATCTTATCGACAAGCACTACAGCGACAACCCGCAGAAGTTCGTAGACGGATTGAAGCGTATCGGTATAGACCGCCCGCTCCACCTGCAAATAGCCGGAGAGGGCAAACCTAACATCCGCGGTCCGAAAGAACGGTATTTTGCCAAGACCACGTTACCCTGGATGAGTATAGGATATGAAACGCAGGTACCACCACTGAACATACTGACTTTCTATAATGCCATTGCCAACAACGGCACAATGGTGCGCCCTAAATTCGTTAAAGCGGCAGTGAAAGACGGTGAGGTTGTCCGTGACTTTCCTACGGAAGTTATCAATCCGAAGATTTGCTCGGACAATACGCTGACACAGATACGGGAGATTCTGCGCAAAGTAGTTGCCGAAGGTTTGGCCAAACCCGCCGGAAGCAAACAGTTTGCCGTAGCCGGCAAGACGGGTACGGCGCAGATTTCGCAAGGTGCCGCCGGTTATAAGGCGGGACGGGTAAATTATCTCGTCAGTTTCTGCGGATACTTCCCGGCAGAGGCTCCCAAATACAGTTGCATCGTTTCCATACAGAAGCCTGGACTTCCGGCATCGGGCGGTTTGATGGCAGGTAGCGTATTCAGCAAGATTGCAGAAAGGGTATATGCCAAGAATCTGCGGTTCGATATACGCAGTGCGATAGACAGCACCACCAATGTAATTCCTGCGGTAAAAGCCGGGGAGATGAACGAGGCATTATGCGTGCTCAACACATTGGATGTTCCGGTGCAGAAACAATTTGAGGTAGAAAACAAGAGAGAGTTGTGGGGACACAGCCAGGCTGCCCCGTCCGCCGTTATCCTGCAAAATCAGAAAGTTTCTGACGGCATAGTTCCCAGCGTAGTGGGCATGGGGGCCAAGGATGCTGTTTATCTGCTGGAAAGCAAAGGACTTAGAGTACGCCTCAACGGCATCGGCAAGGTAAGAAACCAGTCCATCGCAGGCGGAAGCCGATTGATAAAAGGACAGACAATAGCCTTGACATTACGTTAATATAAGAATATACATTATTATATAATAAGGAATGAAATTAAGCGAACTATTAAAAGCGATACAACCGGTACAAATTATCGGCAGTACGGAGAAAGATATAACAGGAGTGAATATCGACTCCCGTTTAGTTGCGGCCGGACATTTGTTTATGGCAATGCGCGGTACGCAGACCGACGGTCACGCATATATCCCTACCGCCATTGAAAAAGGCGCTATAGCCGTACTGTGCGAAGACATGCCGGAAGAAACAAATCCTGATGTTACATATATCCAAGTAAAAGACAGCGAGAATGCGGTGGGTAAGGTTGCCACCACTTTCTACGGTGATCCCACTTCCAAAATGGAGCTGGTGGGCGTAACCGGTACTAATGGCAAAACAACCATTGCCACCTTATTATATAATACATTCCGTTATTTCGGATATAAAGTCGGACTGATTTCCACGGTATGCAACTACATTGACGACCGCCCCGTGCCGACCGAGCATACCACCCCCGACCCGATTACCCTTAACCGCCTGCTGGGTGAGATGGCAGACTCCGGATGCAAATACGCATTCATGGAAGTCAGCTCCCACTCTATCGCACAGCAGCGTATCAGCGGTTTGAAGTTTGCCGGCGGTATCTTCACCAATCTTACGCGCGACCACCTGGATTATCACAAGACTGTCGAAAACTACCTCAAAGCAAAAAAGAAGTTCTTCGACGACATGCCTAAGAACGCGTTCAGCCTGACCAATCTGGACGACAAGAACGGACTGGTCATGACCCAGAACACACGTTCGCGCGTATATACGTATTCATTGAGAAGCCTCAGCGATTTCAAGGGAAAAGTATTGGAGTCTCATTTTGAAGGCATGCTGCTCGACTTTAACAACCATGAGCTGGCCGTACGCTTTATCGGCAAGTTCAATGCTTCCAACCTTCTTGCCGTATTCGGCGCAGCCGTACTGTTGGGAAAGAAAGAAGAAGATGTGCTCGTTGCCCTCAGCACTTTGCACCCTGTAGCAGGCAGATTCGACTCTATCCGCTCTCCGAAGGGCATTACCGCCATTGTGGATTATGCCCATACCCCGGATGCGTTGGTGAATGTACTGAATGCCATCCACGGCGTACTGGAAGGCAAAGGCAAAGTGATTACCGTAGTCGGCGCAGGCGGCAACCGTGATAAAGGGAAACGTCCTATCATGGCTAAAGAGTCCGCCCGTTTGAGCGACCGTGTTATCATCACTTCCGACAACCCCCGCTTTGAAGAGCCGCAAGACATCATCAACGATATGCTGGCAGGATTGGATAAGGACGATTTGCAGAAGACAATCAGTATCGCCGATAGAAAAGAAGCCATAAAGACCGCCTGCATGCTGGCGCAACCGGGAGATGTCATTCTCGTAGCCGGCAAAGGACATGAAAATTATCAGGAGATAAAAGGAGTGAAGCATCATTTCGATGACAAAGAGGAACTAAAGGCGATAATGTTTTAAAGTGATAAAGTAAGAAACTATGTTATACTACTTATTCCAATGGTTAGATAAATACGACTTCCCCGGTGCGGGTATGTTCGGCTATACATCTTTCAGGGCATTGATGGCTATCATCCTGGCATTGCTCATTTCGAGCATCTGGGGTGACAAGTTCATCGACCTGCTGAAACGCAAACAGATTACCGAGACGCAACGGGATGCCAACATCGACCCGTTCGGCGTAAACAAGGTGGGCGTACCGAGCATGGGCGGAGTTATCATTATCTTTGCCATTCTGATTCCCTGCCTGTTGCTGGGCAAGCTGAATAATATCTATATGATTCTGATGCTTATCACCACTGTGTGGTTAGGTTCATTAGGATTTGCCGACGATTACATCAAGATATTCAAGAAAGACAAGGAAGGCCTGCACGGTAAGTTCAAGATTATCGGCCAGGTAGGCTTGGGACTCATTGTAGGGCTTACCCTGTATCTCAGTCCGCAGGTCGTTATCCGTGAAAACATCGAGGTAGAGAAACCGGGACAAGGCATCGAGGTAGTGCATGCCGCCAAAGAAATCAAGGCTACACAGACTACCATCCCTTTCTTCAAGAGCAACAACCTTGACTACGCCGACCTCGTGTCCTTCATGGGAGAACACGCACAAACGGCGGGCTGGATACTGTTCGTACTCGTCACCATATTCGTAGTAACCGCCGTTTCCAACGGCGCCAACCTGAATGACGGCATGGACGGCATGGCAGCGGGCAACTCCGCCATTATCGGTCTGACACTGGGCATACTGGCATACGTATCCAGCCATATCGAATATGCCGGTTATCTGAACATCATGTACATACCGGGTTCGGAAGAGCTGGTAATCTTTATCTGCGCTTTCATCGGTGCACTTATCGGCTTCCTCTGGTACAACGCCTACCCGGCACAGGTATTCATGGGCGATACAGGCAGTCTGACCATCGGCGGCATCATTGCCGTATACGCCATTATCATCCATAAAGAGTTGCTGATACCTATCTTATGCGGCATATTCCTTGTAGAGAACCTGTCGGTAATTCTGCAACGGGTATACTACAAAGCCGGCAAACGGAAAGGGGTAAAACAGCGTCTCTTCAAACGGACGCCGATACACGACCACTTCCGCACCGGCATGAACCTGATAGAGCCCGGTTGCAAAGTGGTATTTACCCAACCGGCACAATTGTTCCATGAATCGAAGATTACCGTCCGCTTCTGGATCGTAACCATTGTACTGGCAGCAATAACAATTATAACGTTAAAGATAAGATAACAACCCAATGAAGAATTATGAATGAAAAATGAAGAGTTACCGATACAGCGCATCACAATATGCAGCCGGATTCTTCATTCATCATTCTCCATTCTTAATTATAATAGTATATGAGTAGAATTGTAGTTTTAGGAGCAGGCGAAAGCGGCGCGGGAGCTGCCGTACTTGCCAAGGTGAAAGGTTTCGACACGTTCGTATCCGACATGTCTGCCATTAAAGACAAATACAAGGAACTGCTGAACAAGCATGGCATTGCCTGGGAGGAAGGACAGCACACGGAAGAGCTGATACTGAATGCCGATGAAGTGGTAAAAAGTCCCGGCATCCCCAACGACGCTCCGCTGATTCTGAAATTGAAAGAAAAAGGCATCTCCATCATCTCCGAGATAGAGTTCGCCGGACGTTATACAAACGCCAAAATGATTTGCATCACCGGTTCTAACGGCAAGACTACCACCACCTCGCTCATTTACCACATCTTCAAGAGTGCGGGACTGAATGTAGGGCTGGCAGGCAACATCGGCAATAGCCTTGCCTTGCAGGTGGCCATGGAGAAGCACGACTATTATGTTATCGAACTCAGCTCCTTCCAACTGGACAATATGTATAAGTTCCGCGCCAATATCGCCGTCCTGATGAACATTACCCCTGACCACCTGGACAGATACGATCACTGCATGCAGAAGTATGTGGATGCCAAATTCCGCATCACGCAAAACCAGACTCCGGAAGATGCTTTCATCTACTGGAACGACGACCCCATCATCCGCAGAGAGCTGGAAAAGCACGGTTTAAAAGCCCATCCCTATCCTTTCGCCGCCGTAAAGGAAGACGGCGCCATCGCTTATGTGGAAGACGGTGAAGTGGAAATCAACGAACCGATTGCTTTCAACATGGAGCAGGAAGAACTTGCCCTGCGAGGAACCCATAACCTGTACAACTCATTGGCTGCCGGCATTTCCGCCAACCTTGCAGGTATCCGCAAAGAAGATATCCGCAAAGCCTTGTCCGACTTCAAAGGTGTAGAGCACCGTCTGGAAAAGGTAGCGACCGTACGCGGCGTCCAATTCATCAACGATTCCAAAGCAACCAATGTCAATTCCTGCTGGTACGCCCTGCAAAGCATGACAACCAAAACCGTGCTTATCCTCGGCGGCAAAGACAAAGGAAACGACTATACCGAAATAGAGGATTTGGTACGTAGCAAATGCTCCGCGCTGGTCTACCTGGGACTGCACAATGAAAAGCTGCACGGCTTTTTCGACCGCCTCGGTCTGCCGGTGGCCGATGTGCAGACCGGCATGAAAGATGCGGTAGACGCCGCTTTCAAATTAGCCCAGAAAGGCGAAACAGTATTATTGAGTCCCTGTTGCGCTTCCTTCGACCTCTTCAAGAGCTATGAAGACCGGGGCGACCAATTCAAGAAATACGTAAGAGAGTTATAAATGGATTTATTAAAAAGCATATTCAAAGGAGACAAAGTAATCTGGATTATTTTCCTCTTCCTCTGCCTCATCTCCATTACAGAGGTGTTCAGTGCTGCCAGTACGCTTACCTATAAGAGCGGCGACCATTGGGGGCCCATCACCCAGCACAGCATTATCCTGATGGTAGGTGCTGTAATTGTGGTCCTCATGCACAACATCCCCTATAAATGGTTTCAGGTATTCCCTGTCTTCCTGTTGCCGGCTTCCGCAATACTGCTGATACTGGTCATGATGATGGAACGTATCAACGGGGCAGCGCGCTGGATGACGTTCATGGGCATACAGTTCCAGCCCTCAGAGATAGCCAAAATGGCGGTTATCATAGTCACGGCTTTCATCCTGTCCAAAGGGCAAGACGAGGAAGGAGCCAACCCGAAAGCTTTCAAACGGATTATGATAATAACCGGAGTTATCTGCCTGCTCATTGCTCCGGAGAACTTGTCCACGGCGGCATTGCTGTTCGGGGTAGTCTTTCTGATGATGTTCATAGGGCGTGTCTCTGCAAAACGCCTGTTGATGCTGATTGGCAGCCTGGCATCGGTAGGTATTGTTGCCGTAACTTTCCTGCTGATGACAAAGAACAGCGACATACCTTTCCTGCACCGGTTCGACACGTGGCGTGCCCGTATCGAGAAGTTTACGAGTGACGAGGTAGTGCCTGCCGCAAAATTCGATATAGACAAAGACGCCCAGATAGCCCACGCACGTATCGCCGTTGCCACCAGCAATGTCATCGGCAAGGGACCGGGCAACTCCGTACAGCGTGACTTCCTGAGCCAGGCATTCTCCGACTTCATCTTTGCCATTATCATTGAGGAACTCGGACTGATAGGAGGAGTCATAGTCGTATTCCTCTACATCTGTCTGTTGATACGCGTAGGACGTATCGCAAAGAAATGCGACCGCACCTTCCCCGCCTTCCTCATCATCGGCATAGCCCTGCTGCTGGTGTCGCAGGCCGTCTTCAACATGATGGTGGCCGTGGGACTGGCTCCCGTAACCGGGCAACCGCTGCCGCTTATCAGCAAAGGAGGTACTTCGACGTTGATAAACTGCGCCTATATCGGCATGATACTGAGTGTGAGCCGGTACACCGCCAAGCTGGAAGAACAGAGAGCGCACGATGCCCAAATCACCATGCAGGTGGAAACCGGCAACGGGAACGAAAGCACCTACAGCGAAGCACAAAGCGCTGCCGAACCGACAGCCAAGATGCTGAACAGCGATGCCGAATTTGAATAAGATTAATTATCAGTAGTAGCAAGTAGATAAACTCAGATATGGAAACAAAGAACAACAAGCCGCGCATTATCATCAGCGGTGGCGGTACGGGCGGACACATTTTCCCGGCCGTATCCATTGCCAACGCGATTAAGGAATTGCGTCCTGATGCGGAAATCCTGTTCGTAGGTGCAGAAGGACGCATGGAAATGCAGCGTGTACCCGATGCCGGCTACAAGATTATCGGCCTGCCCGTGGCGGGCTTCGACCGCAAGCATTTGTGGAAGAACTTTGCCGTATTGGTGAAACTGGCACGCAGCCAATGGAAAGCGCGCAGCATCATCAAGCAATTCCGTCCGCAGGTGGCAGTAGGCGTGGGCGGCTATGCCAGCGGCCCTACCCTGAAAACGGCGGGAATGATGGGAGTACCTACCCTGATACAAGAGCAGAACTCCTATGCAGGTGTCACCAACAAGCTGCTTGCCAAGAAAGCCTGCAAGATATGCGTTGCCTACGAAGGCATGGAAAAGTTCTTCCCTGCAGAGAAGATTATCATGACCGGCAACCCCGTCCGCCAGAACTTGCTCGGACATGCCGTTTCGCACGAAGAAGCCGTAAGCTACTTCAGCCTGAACCCGTCCAAAAAGACCATCCTGATACTGGGCGGCAGCCTCGGGGCACGCACCATTAACCGCACCCTGACCGCCGGCCTTGACGTCATCCGGCAGAACCCCGACATACAGTTCATCTGGCAGACCGGCAAAATATACATCGACCAGGTAAGGGACGCCATCACCGCGGCAACCGGTGAAGCCGTACACCACCCGCACATCAATGCCATACCCAACCTGTATGTGACGGATTTCATCAAAGACATGGCGAAGGCCTATGCGGCTGCCGATTTGGTAATCTCCCGTGCCGGCGCCGGCTCCATTTCGGAATTCTGCCTGCTTCACAAGCCTGTAATCCTTGTCCCCTCGCCCAATGTGGCAGAAGACCACCAGACCAAGAACGCACTGGCGCTCGTCGATAAAGACGCCGCCATCTACGTAAAGGACGCGGAAGCCGAAGAGAAACTCCTGCCCGCAGCACTGGATACGGTAAAAGACAGTGATAAACTGAAAGAATTGAGCAACAACATCGCCCGATTGGCATTGCCCGACTCGGCAACCGTCATCGCCAAAGAGGTGCTGAAACTTATTAAATGACAAGTACATGAATATAGAAACCATAAAATCCGTTTATTTCGTCGGTGCCGGCGGCATCGGCATGAGCGCACTGATACGCTATTTTCTATCCAAAGGCAAGTTCGTGGCGGGATATGACCGTACGCCAAGCGAACTGACCGGGCATCTCATTGCAGAAGGTGCACAAATACATTATGAGGAAAACACCGGTCTCATCCCTGAGAATTGCAAGGACAAGGAAAGCACACTGGTGGTGTACACCCCTGCCATTCCTCAGGAGCATGCCGAACTGGCCTATTTCCGGGAGAATGGTTTCGAGATACATAAACGTTCCCAGGTATTGGGCACAATTACCCGCAGCAGCAAAGGACTCTGCGTTGCCGGTACGCATGGCAAGACCACCACAAGTACAATGGCGGCGCATCTCTTCCACCAGTCGCATGTGGGCTGCACGGCTTTTCTCGGAGGCATCTCCAAGAACTACGGAACAAACCTGCTCTTATCTCCGGCCAGTCCGTACACCGTAATCGAAGCCGACGAGTTCGACCGTTCGTTCCACTGGCTTTCTCCCTATATGAGCGTTATCACCTCTACCGACCCCGACCATTTGGACATATACGGCACGCGCGAGGCTTATCTTGAAAGCTTCCGCCACTACACCACCCTTATCCAACCGGGAGGGGCACTGATTATCCGGAAGGGGCTTGCCTTGCAGCCGGATGTACAGCCGGGCGTAAGAACTTATACCTACTCCCGCGACGAAGGAGATTTCCATGCCGAGAACATCCGCATCGGAAACGGTGAAATCGTCATCGACTTCATTGCTCCGGACACCCGCATCAACGATATCCAGCTCGGTGTACCTATCGGCATCAACATAGAGAACGGCGTGGCAGCTATGGCGCTTGCACACCTGAACGGGGTAACCGATGAGGAAATCAGACAGGGAATGGCCAGTTTCCGCGGCGTAGACCGCCGTTTCGACTTCAAGATAAAGACGGACAGACTCGTATTCCTCAGCGACTACGCCCATCATCCTGCCGAAATCGCGCAAAGCGTGAAGTCTATCCGCGAACTTTACCGGGACAAGAAGATAACGGCTATCTTCCAACCCCATCTCTATACCCGTACCAGAGACTTCTACAAAGACTTTGCAGACAGCCTCTCGCTACTGGACGAAGTAATTCTGACAGAGATATACCCTGCCCGCGAACAACCCATTCCCGGTGTCAGCAGCCAACTCATATACGACAACCTGCGCCCGGGCATCGAAAAGTGTATATGCAGGAAGGAAGACATTCCCGACCTGCTCTCGAAGAAACCGGTTGAAGTGCTGATAGTGCTGGGAGCCGGAGACCTGGACAACTATGTACCTTCCATAGCCCGGCTGCTCGAACAGCGCAGCAAAGCGTAAACCGTAAAACAGTAAACAGCAAATAAGCCTATGATTAAAAGGATTCTACTTTCTATCGTCCTGTTGCTCGTCCTTGCCTACCTGATAGTGGCCGTTACCGCTTTCAACCGGAAGCCGGCGGGTCAAGTGTGCCGTGATGTGGAGCTGGTTATCAAAGACACGGTATATGCCGGCTTCATCACGAAAAAGGAAGTAGCCGCCATGCTCGAAAAGAAAGGCGTCAGTCCCATAGGCAAGCACTTGGACCGTATCCGCACCAAAACGTTGGAGCAGGCGCTCTCCAAGCATCCGCTCATCGACGAAGTGGAATGTTACAAGACGCCGAGCGGCAAACTCTGTATCGAAGTAACCCAGCGCATCCCTATCCTGAGGGTAATGAGCGCCAACGGCGAGAACTACTATCTGGACAATAAGGGCACGGTAATGCCGCCCGATGCAAAGTGCGTTGCGCACCGTGCCATTGTGACCGGAAACGTAGAAAAGTCGTTTGCCATGAGGGATTTATATAAGTTTGGTGTATTTTTGCAAAAGAATTCGTTCTGGAACGCGCAAATCGAGCAGATTCATGTATTGCCCGACAAAAACATAGAGCTGGTACCGCGCGTAGGCGACCATGTCATCTACCTCGGTAAGCTGGACGACTTCGAACGGAAACTGAAACGGGTAAAGGTATTCTACGAAAAAGGATTGAACAAGGTAGGCTGGAACAAATATTCCCGTATCAGTGTTGAGTTTGGTAACCAGATTATCTGCACGAAAAGAGAATAGTTACCGCGCAGCAAATAGTAGACAGTAAATAGTAAAATAGTAAATAAAACAGTTATGGCAACAACAGATTTCATCGCCGCTATTGAGTTGAGTTCTTCCAAGATTTCCGGTATCGCAGGAAAGAAGAACAGTGACGGAAGCATTCAGGTGTTGGCCTATGCACGCGAAGATGCGTCCTCGTTTATCCACAAAGGGGTCATCTACAACATCGACAAGACAGCACAGGCATTGGCTTCCATCACCAACAAGCTGGAAAACCAGCTCAACAACTCCATTGCCAAAGTATATGTAGGCATCGGCGGACAGTCATTGCGCACAGTAAAAAACGCGGTGAGTCGTACACTGGACGAAGAAGGCATCATCTCGCAAGAGCTGGTAGACTCTATCTGTGACGAGAACCTTGAAGTGCCGTTGGCAGACATGAGTGTACTGGATGTGGCCCCCCAAGAATACAAGATAGACAATACCCTGCAAGCCGACCCGGTAGGCGTGGCAGGCCAGCACATCACAGGACAGTTTCTCAACATCGTGGCACGCGCCTCACTCAAGAAGAACCTGGAACACAGCTTCGAGCAGGCAAAGGTGGAGATAGCCGACCTGCTTATCGCTCCGATAGCGTTGGCAAACGCCGTTTTAACGGAAAACGAAATGCGTTCGGGCTGTGCACTGGTAGACTTCGGCGCCGATACCACCACCATTTCGGTCTACAAGAACAATATTCTCCGCTACCTGAGCGTATTGCCGCTGGGTGGCAACACCATTACCCGTGACATCACGTCCCTGCAGATGGAAGAGCAGGATGCCGAAAAGCTGAAACTGCAATACGGCAACGCCCTCTACGAGGAAGAGGAAGAGAGCGAGACACCCGCCGTATGTGCACTGGAAGACGGACGCGCCATTGAGCTGGCCACACTGAACAACATCATCGGAGCACGCTCCGAAGAAATCCTTGCCAATGTATGGAACCAGTTGCAGCTCTCCGGTTATGAGGATAAGCTATTCTCCGGAGTCGTATTCACCGGAGGCGGAGCAAACCTGAAGAATATCGAGGAAGCTTTCCGCAAGCAAAGCAAAATAGAGAAAGTAAAGACAATGCGCTTCGTGCATGATACCGTTCACGGATTCAGTGACGTACTGGCCAAGGACGGTATGCAGAATACATTGCTCGGCCTTCTTGCCGCAGGCAACGAAAACTGCTGCCTGCAGGAGGTGCAACCGATCCTTGAAAAGCCCAACGACCCGAATGACACACAAACTGTCATCGGATTTGATACAGGCAAAGATACGGTCAAAGAAGCCCCCAAGAAGCCCGAACCTTCCAAACCCACGTCGGGCACCAAAACCGGTACAGGTACGAAGAAACCCGGCAATACAAAACCAAAACCAAACAGGTTTTGGGGGCTCTTCGATAAAATTCAGGAAGAAATTCTAGGAGATGGAGAGAAAATGTAACATAAGTTTTAACAACAGAATAAACTATTACTCATGGACGATATAGCACAATTCGATTTTCCGACCGATTCACCGAAAATCATCAAAGTTATCGGTGTAGGTGGCGGTGGCGGTAATGCCGTAAACCACATGTACCGGGAAGGCATACATGATGTCGCTTTCGTTGTCTGCAACACCGACCGCAAAGCATTGGAAGAATCTCCGGTTCCAGTTAAACTGCAACTGGGGCACGAAGGATTAGGAGCCGGAAACCGCCCTGCGAAAGCGAAAGAAGCGACCGAAGAAAGCATAAACGAAGTGCAAGGGATGTTGAACGATGGTACGAAAATGGTCTTCATCACTGCCGGTATGGGTGGTGGTACAGGTACCGGTGCAGCTCCTACCATTGCCCGGATTGCCAAAGAAATGGACATACTGACTGTTGGTATCGTTACTATTCCTTTCCGTTGGGAAGGAGACAAGAAGATAGACCAAGCATTAGACGGTGTGGAAGAAATCAGCAAACACGTAGATGCGTTGCTTGTCATCAACAATGAAAAGCTGGGTGAAATCTATCCAGACCTCTCCGTAACCAGCGCATTTGCCAAAGCAAACGACACCTTGCTGATTGCAGCCAAGAGCATTGCTGAAATCATCACTATGCGAGGCATCATCAACCTCGACTTCAACGATGTAAAAACAGTCATGAAAGATGGTGGGGTAGCCATTATGAGTACCGGTTACGGCGAAGGCGAAAGCCGAGTCAGCGAAGCCATCAAGAATGCACAGCATTCTCCGTTGCTGAACAATAACGACATCTTCAACTCTAAGAAAGTACTGCTTAATATCTCCTACAGTCCCGACCATGAACTGATGATGAGCGAAATGGATGAAGTAAAAGACTTTATGAACCGCTTCAACCGCGACTTCGAAACCAAATTTGGTATGGCGGAAGACCCGGAACTGGAGCAAAAAGTCAAGATTACCCTGCTTGCCACCGGCTTCGGCATCCAGGACATCCACATGAAAGAGATGGACGACCGCATCACCCAGCGTACCGCAGAAGAGCAGAAGCGCCTTGCCGAACTGGAGGAAGAGGAAGAGCAAAGACGCTCACGCCGCGAAACCTACTACGGAAAGGATGCCAACACCAAGTATCAGCGTCTGCGCCGCCGGCATATCTATATCTTCAACCCCGAAGACCTGGACAACGCCGACATCATCAGCATGGTGGAGAACTCCCCTACCTACCAGCGCGACAAGAGTACCCTGGCGGCAATCAAGGTCAAGGCGGAAGAAGCCGGCATACTCGCCACCGAAGAAGCGCAGGAAGCGGAAAGCGGCAGCAACGGCATAATCACTTTCTAAACCGACTGCCGTTCCGAACTTCAGCCGGAAACAGTACATTATAAACAGTAAAACAATAAAGAACAATATGGATTTATTTGAAAGAGTCAGCGAAGACATTAAAAACGCAATGAGAGCCAAAGACAAAGTAGCTTTGGAAACCCTGAGAAACATCAAGAAAGTATTCCTCGAAGCTAAGACCGCTCCGGGAGCCAATGATACCCTGACCGATGCCGATGCCCTGAAAATCATTCAGAAGTTGACAAAGCAAGGCAAGGACGCCGCCGAAATCTACGTACAGCAAGGACGCCAGGACCTTGCCGATGCAGAACTGGCGCAAGTAAAAGTTATGGAAGCATACCTGCCAAAGCAGATGTCTCCCGAAGAACTGGAAGCTGCCTTGAAGGAAATCATCGTCGAAACAGGCGCTACCAGCGGTAAGGATATGGGCAAGGTAATGGGCGTAGCCAGCAAGAAACTTGCCGGACTTGCCGAAGGACGTGCCATCTCGGCCAAAGTAAAGGAATTGCTGGGATAAGCGTTCTGCCCAACCCAATACGTACAGAGCCGTACTTCAAGCTCCCCTCCGGTTAGAGAGCAGCTTGAAGTACGGCTTTTTATTGTTTCCATGCCTATGACACGCCCGTTTCCCCCGGAAGAAACGCCCGTTCCCTTTCATAGAAACGAGAATTTCCCTTTAAGGAAACTGAAATTTCCCTTAAGGGAAACGCGCGTTTCTCTACAGGAAATTCCAGGAAACACGTAAGGAAACGGAATGCCCTTTGAAACGGAGCTCAATCAAACAACTCTTTCAAGACTTCCAAAGACTTTAGTACGGGAAAATCCGGCAGATGCAAACGGTAATACTCGTTCATAATCGTCAGACAGCGGGCACGCTCCATGCGGCTCATGGCAAAGAGATGCATCGTTTCGTAGTTCATGCGCATCAGCCTTGTGAGACGTGACGCCTCTTCCGGGCCTATATAATCGGAATGCAATTGCGGACGCAACGGGGTAAAGCAGGCATTCTGCAAATCAAAATAATCGCCGCCGTGATAATCTTCCAAGTTCGGATACAATCCGAGAAAACGCGACAAACGCATCAAAAAGACCAGATGAAAATTGGCAAAGCCACTGCCGCATTCATCCAACCAGACAATGGAATGCTGCAAATAAGCGAATAAAGGACGGTTTTCCGCCTCCTCGCGCAGCGCACGATATAAGAATTCGGACAGAAACAAAGCGATGGCAGATTTATAAGGATCGTAAGGAATCGAAGTAAAAGGATAGAAAGACTTTGCCTCTTTCACCTTATATATAGAAGTATTCGGACGGAAATCCGCTTCCAGCTCCACCAAAGACAGAGGTTGGAACAGTACCGACTTCACCGCAGCCTTGCGCGAACGGGACACCGGAACCAGGAAAGAAGCCCGTCCGGACACCTCGGTATAGATGTCTACAATAATAGAAGTATCCTTATACTTCAAAGAATGCAATACGATTCCTTGCGTTTTCTGTAACATTTCCGTCCTTTAATCAAGTTTCAATCCGGCTAACAAAGCTACAAAAAAAGCGCGAAACTACGGAACTTAAAGAAGAGGAATAAAAAAAATGAAGCAAATACAGAAAATTTAAAACATCATTATACATCTGATTATCAATAGATAAAACCATATACAAGAGGAAACACAGAAGAATTTCTGCAAAATTTTTATCAGAAATGTTTGCCAATTCAAAAATAGTTTCTACCTTTGCAACCGCAAACGAAAGGAAAAACGGTTGCAAAGAGCGGAAACGCTCAACAAGGATGGCCCGTTCGTCTATCGGTTAGGACGCAAGATTTTCATTCTTGAAAGGGGGGTTCGATTCCCCCACGGGCT